>Ga0182014_10000101_pt1 | contig 91740 bp, 80 predicted proteins | sample 612S2DmetaG_FD_120489 | JGI IMG/M metagenome (GOLD analysis project Ga0182014, IMG submission 120489) | Permafrost microbial communities from Stordalen Mire, Sweden - 612S2D metaG | ecosystem: Environmental > Terrestrial > Soil > Wetlands > Permafrost | place: Sweden: Stordalen | collected...
CCCCGACTTCAGTCCATTTCCGCTCACGCGGGTTCGGGCTGCGCGCGGCCTCAGGGGCAGGCCGTGCTCGCCCTCAAAGACACAGGTCGCTCAGGCGACCGACGGGTTCACCCACGGACGGGTTACGGGTAAAGGACAGTGTCCTTTACAGGTAGAACACGGGTGGACACGCTCACGCGTGACGGAAAAACCTGTGACAACTTGTCACAGACCGGAAGGACAACAGGGAGGGTGCCTCCCCAGTTTTCCTGCGACCTTTCCCGCTCCCGGTTTCGCAGCTACGCAGATGGATCGTCCGGGGTGTATTCGCTGGGGCTCCACTCCACCTTGCGCTACGTCGATACCCCTCTTACCCCATCGACGGCGAAGGTGGGTTCCGCCCCGCTTCCTCCACCCCAGTACGACCACCAGCCTGACGCTGCGACCAAAGGAACACAGGAGCGGCTGCCGCCCCAGTTTTCCTCTGGCACACTTTTCCCCCACCGGGAGACGCGGCTACGCAGATGGTGCGTCCTGTCTGCGCCAGTCGGTGCTATCCCCCAAGGGTTCCAACGTCAGCCAGCGACACCGACAGTCACCCAAGGACAACAGGCTAATCAGGCTGAGGAACAAGCCGCAGCGGCACGTGCGACGTACCTCGCCCGATATTTGAACTCCGGCTCTTCCCGTCAACCCGGGATGAAAATGGTTGCCGTCGCAGTTGTGTCTGAAAATGGAGCCTTCAATTTTGCCCTGAATGCCGCCATTGCCAGCCACCTGAAGATGGCATCCGCTTCAATGCTGACTTCTTTTTTCCGACCCGCATTCGTGACCGACGGCCTCTTCGCGAGCGCTTTCGCTGGCTCCAATGGAGTTTTCGACAAACTGGATTTGTCAAAGTCACTCGACGTGCTTTTACTGGGCCGAGAGCAAGTGCAGTATTCATCCGATCCGTCTCTGGAAAACGTCATGACTGCGAACATGCAACTTGAGATAACTGCCTTCTCTATCGCGGACGGCCAGAGCCAGTCGTGGACGTTCGTCGCAAACGGCTCAGGCTTCAAACAAACTGAAGCACGGCAAATGGCCGAGGAACGACTCATCAAACGAATAGCCAATGACACCAAAATGTCATTGGGCTTCTAAATTCCCAACATCACATGAAACCACTACGCCTTCTCACCGCCGTTCTGTGCATCGCTTCGTGCAGCCATGCGTTTGCAGAAGTCCAGGACATCGACAAAGAGCTTTCCGACCTTTCAGAAAGACTCGCCCTGCCGATCAAAGACCACGGCAAGACCAAGGTGGCGGTGATTGACTTCGCGAATCTGGACGGCAGTTCGGCGGGCGAACTTGGCAAATACATCGCGGAGCAGTTGACCGTGGATTTTGTCATGGGCAAACGGGATTTCTCCGTGTTGGACCGAGCGAACTTGAGAAACATCCTGGCTGAGCACAAACTGACCTCACAAGGTCTTGTCGATCCAGACAATGCCAAGAAGCTCGGTCAGTTTGCAGGCGTGGACGCGCTCATTTTGGGCACCATCATTCCCAAGGGCACACATACTGTGAGCCTCACCGCCAAAATCATCACCACCGACACCGCAGAAGTCATCGGGGCGGCGAGGGCTGAATTCAAGGCGGACGACACCGTTCAACAGCTTGAGTCCAAGCCCGTCACGCTCTCTTTTAGAGGCAAATCAAGTCGAAAACACACTGGCTAACCAAAACTGGTTGGAAATGAAAGCACTTCTCAAAAACGTCGGCTCGAACCGCCTTTTACACGCGCAGACCTTAACCGTTTCGTTCAAATCACCGTGGAATTACTTGGCTGAAACCAACGTGGCCGTGCGCAGCACGGACGACGTTTCTTTGCGAAATTCAAGATGGTGGAGACGAAGGGAGTTGAACCCTCGACCTCCTGAATGCCATTCAGGCGCTCTCCCAGCTGAGCTACGTCCCCAACCAATTCTCTGCGGAATGCGGTGTCATGCTACCGCCCGAGGGTACGATTGTCAAATTCGGTCTGTACATCGAATTGGGAGGGACACGCTCCGTCGCGGCCACTGAATTGTAGCCGCGAATCCCATTCGCGGTGCGTTCTCGCCGCGAAAGAGTTTCGACAGGGCAATACCGCTGTCGCCTTTCGGCGGTCTCGGCTTCCGCGGTTCCGGTCACGCCTTTGCCAATCGCCACCCCCAAACGAAGCCAATTTTCGACAAACGAAGCCAAGTGACAAAATGGCGCATCTGGACTTATAACACCTTGTCCCTCAATGCCATCCACATTATCCAACACTCCAAAAAATTGGCTTCGTTTGGTAATTTTCATGTTTTGCGTGTGACCGCCCCCCTACAGCCGCACAGGCTCTCCTTCGTCGAGCCGCTGTAGCGACGGCGCTCTGTCGCCGTGGATGGGGTCGTTTGGAGGGCGAACCTCCCGGTGAGCCGCATCCCCGGCCCTCTTCCCCTTCACCTATGTCAAATACCAATATCACCTACCACATACAATTGCAAAAACGTATATCATCAGCCGGTACCCTTGTCAACTCCAACTCGCGTAACGATTCAATATCCCCGCCATAGGAGGGGCCAACCACTTCCGCCATCCCCTCCAACGGAGGGGAAATAGGGGTGGGTTCTCCACCGCACCGCCTTTCCGCTTGTAGGCGTAGCTTGCCCGCCGCAGGTTTACCCGCCGCAGCAGAACCGCGCCTTGTCCGCCGTTGTAGCCACGGCGCTCTGTCGCCGTGCTGGTTGTGCGCCGGTCTTCTGACCGCGCCCTACAAAATGACCGCAGGTCTCAAAATGGAGGAGGGCCGCATATCATCAGGCGCCGGCTTTCCGCGCTCGGGGTTGTCCGTCTGATTTTCGCTTGGCGAAGAACATCGGTGGCAGGAAGATTCACCAATTTTAACAGGCGAACCGTGCAAGATGGCTCCCCGCTTTGGACGCTTTGCGAACCTTTGCGGTTCAGTTACCAAGACCACCCACGACGCCCCTCCGCAGATAACTACCGCGAGAGGAACACAGGAGCGGCAGCCGCCCCAGTTTTCCTTGTACCTTTCCCCCACCCGAGCATTGGCGCACATGGATCGTCTTGGGCTGCACGCGCTGGACTCCGCTCTTGCCCCTTGCCCCAACCGCTACGCCTGCCGCATTTCGCCCATGCCGACCAACTGCGCTTGATGACACACTCTTGCACAGGCCAATCTCAATCACGGGCTTGTCGAAGCATCTTCTCACCGCTACACTCCGCAGGCGTGAGGTATCGACACAATGCCTGAAAATCTTTCAACTCTCGCCGAGCTGCAAAAGTATGTTCCAGATGCTGTTAAGTTCTATTGGCAAACCCGTTCCAAGCAGTTGCAGAAACAACGCGAAGCTGGCGGCTCAGATCAAGGTCTACGTTCAGCAGTAACAGGCGGTGCGCAAATGGACGGCTTCATCGAATTACTGACGAAGCTCGTCACTGAAGCGGGGATTGACCGGTCTCATGTCTATTACCGGGACTCGCTGGAATTGCCGGGTTACTTCCGACCGAACAAAAAGTGGGACTTTATTGTCGTCGTCAAAGGCCAGTTGATCGCGGCTCTCGAAGCTAAATCCCAAGTCGGCCCATCGTTTGGAAACAATTTTAACAATCGCACCGAAGAGGCAATGGGCAGCGCTTTGGATCTGTGGACGGCCTTCCGCGAAAAGGCATTCGGTTCAAAAGTTCGCCCGTGGATTGGCTACATATTCCTTCTTGAGGACTGCGCGCCCTCAACCCGTCCTGTCGGCGTCAAAGAACCACACTTCAAAGTGTTCCCCGAGTTTCGGAACTCGTCCTACGCGAAGCGCTACGAATTGTTTTGTCGCCGCCTTGTGTTGGAGAAGCATTATGATGCCGCTTCATTTATGATGTCGAATGCAGAAAAGGGCGCGAACGGCGAATACTCCGAACCCGCACCCGACCTCACGTTTCAGATGTTTGCCAATTCTTTGGTCGGACGTGTGGCAGCATTCTCCGGTCGAATCAAAGAGCTATGAAATACGACACACCTAAGGCTCACACCCTACATCGCTTGGTGCATGGGGACGCCCGCGACCTCTCTTTTCTACCGGATGAGTCGGTCCATCTCGTCGTCACCTCGCCTCCCTACTGGAATCTGAAACGCTACGTCGAAAACCCCGACCAACTCGGCCACATCCAAGACTACGAAGCTTTTCTGGCCGAGCTGGCCAAGGTCTGGCGGCACACCTTTCGCGTCCTCGTGCCCGGCGGACGGCTCGTTTGCGTTGTCGGCGATGTCTGCGTGGCGCGAAAACGATTTGGCCGGCATCTGGTGTTTCCGCTCCACGCCGACATCTGCGTCCTCTGCCGGCGGCTCGGCTTCGACAACCTGAATCCAATCATTTGGCACAAGATTTCCAACGCGATTTTCGAGGCCAACAAGACCAGCAAGTTTCTCGGTAAACCCTACGAGCCAAACGCGATCATCAAGAACGACATGGAATTCATCCTCATGCAGCGCAAGCCCGGCGGTTACCGGCAACCGACCAACGGCCAGCGCGACGAAAGCCGCCTCAGCAAGAAAGATTTTGACGCGTGCTTTCAGCAAATCTGGAACATCACCGGCGCCTCAACCAAACACCATCCCGCCCCGTTCCCGCTCGAAATCGCTTTGCGCCTTGTGCGCATGTTCTCCTTCACCGGCGACACTGTCCTCGATCCGTTCTGCGGTTCCGGCACGACCATGGTTGCGGCCCTCAAATCCGGCCGCAACAGCATCGGCGTCGAGATTGAACCCGAATACTGCCGCATGGCCGCCCGATATCTGAAGGCCGAGAATTCCGACTTGTTCGCACCCGCACGCCTTCAGTTCGAGAAAGCCACCGTCACTGAGAACGCATGCACAGTTGCGGAGGACAAGGCGCTTTACACGCTGCATCCTGCACGCAAACGGCTGAAGTAGCTGGGAGACCGGTTCACAATTGTTTCGTTAAGCATATCGTCCTATTCCCTATGCTGGCTTGTTCAGGCACGGCTGACTGTCACGCCAATCCGAAGAATCTCCTGATTCGACCCATGAGCGCTCTCAACCAGAGTCGCGGCGGTGGGGTTGACTGTACCGGCACTGGCGATGGAGGAATTGTCGCCGGCGCTACTGTGGGTGTGGAAGGGGGAGATAGTCACGGGAGACGCCGCGTATGACTGCGGTCACGATCTGTCCGTCTGATTTTCGCTTTGCGGAGAGCATTGGTGGCAGGAAGGTGCACAAATTTCAGCACGTCAAAAGCCGCGAATGAAAAGCCCCGCACGATGGCAGGGCCTTCCTGAGAGTCGCGTCAGTCCAGAAGCTTCGGCTTCGGATTCCGTCCGATCACTTCAAGTGTGTCCTGACGAATGATTCTGCCGCATTTGAGGCAGACGTAGAGTCCATCCCAGTTTGAGCCTATCGAGGGCTCCATTTCATTCCCGTCTGTGTCGCACGGGTAGAAGCCGTCTGAAACGGGTGTGTTGCCACAAATGCAAATCTAGGCTTCGTCGTTCCCTTTTTCGTAGGAAATGACCTCCTTTGTAGTGCTGCTTGGCATGTTGGAAGTATAGCAGTTCGCGTTAAAGTTGTTAATCGAAGCCCCCGGCTAGAGGGCCTCTGTTGCGTGCGGGCGTGAGCCGTTGCGCACTCTGGACGCACCGTCCGCAGGCGGGGACGGTACAATGGAACGAGGGCGCGGTGATCGCTGTCCCAACGCCTGCGGTGACGCAGGCGTAACCCGTCTCCTGCGCGGCGCAACGCAGGTGGTCGGCCTGGCAAGCGGGCGGGGGCTGGATTGTACCCTACGGACTACTGTTTTGGTCGAAATGAGTTCGAGTCTTGTCCAAGAGACACCAGCAACCACGCCAGATTTTTTTGCGCCTCGGCCAGGTCCGGCTTGATCCGCAGCGCCTGTCGCAACTGGTCGATAGCCTCCTGTGATTTCCCAATCGACATGAGGGCCAGGCCCAACTTGTCGTGGGCGTCGGCGTCGTTGGGATCAATCAGTAACGCCTCCTGGTAATGCATGATCGCCTCGGGAACGTTACCCAATTGCTGGAGTGCGTTTCCAAGGTTGTAGTGGGCCTCGGCGCGGTTGGGGTCGATCCGCAACGCCTGCTGGTAATGTGTAATCGCATCCTGGACTTTGCCAAGCCGCGCCAAGGCCAGCCCCAGATTGCTCTCCGCCGCAGCAAAGTCTGGTCGGATTTGCATCGCCCGTTCATATTCCACGATGGCGTCGTTGACCCGGCCCTCTTGCAACAGGAGATTTCCCAGATTGCTATGCGCCTCGGCGTGATTGGGGTCGATGCGTACCGCCGCCCGGTAGTGGCTGATTGCCTCGGGAACGTTGCCGAGTTGCTGGAATGCGTTCCCAAAATTGTACTGCGCATCGGCATCTTTGGGGTTGATGTGCAGGGCCTGCTGGTAGTGCGCCATGGCATCTTGAATCCTCCCTGACCGGGCCAACGCCACTCCTAAATTGTTCTGGGCCTTGGCGGAATCAGGCCGGAGTCGCACCACCTGTTCATACTCGGCGACGGCGTCGTCGACCCTGCCGGCCTGCAGCAGGAAGTTCCCGAAATTATAGTGCGCCTCAGCAGGGTTGGGGTTGGTCTGCAGCGACCGCTGGTAGCGGGCGATCGCATCCTGAATTCTGCCCGCACGAACCAGCGCCATCGCGAGGCCGTTCTGCGCCGAAGCCGAATCGGGCTGGATTCGCAGGGCCTGTTCATATTCCGCAATGGCATCGTTGACCTTGCCAATATCCAACAGGGAATTGCCCAGATTATAGTGTGCCTCGGCATTGTCGGGGTTGATCTGCAACGATTGACGGTAGCTTGCAATCGCATCCTGAACCTTGCCCGCGTGGCGCTGGGTAAGCCCCAAATTATTATAGGCCATCCAACACCGGGGGTTTTTCGTGAGGGTATCGCGCCAGAGCGTTTCCGCATTCTGGTAGACGTGTGCCCGGTTCCATGCGCTGACTCCCAGCGATAGCAACACGAGTGCGCTAGTGAGCGTTGCCAGGATGCGGCCTTCTCGATTGACTCGTTTGCAGATGACGGAGAATACACTTCCTGCGAGACAGAGTAGCCCGAGCTGCGCCACGTACTGAAAGTGGTCCGCGACGTAGGAGTAGCGGAAATAAAATACGTTGAAGAAGCCGAGCGCCGGCACCAGGGTCCCGGCGAAGAACAGCACGGCTACCAGTGGCCCTCTCCCAATACGAAACCGCAACAACCACAATGTTGCCAGCACAGCAAGTGCCGCCAAGGGGAACAGATACTGCCACGCTACGGCAGCATCGACTTGCCACCGCGGGTAAATGAACATGATCGGACGTGGCCAGAACAACTTGCCTGCATAGAACCAGAGCGCTCGTCCGGCCACAAGACAACGCTGCGCAGCCGACAAAGACCATTCGACACCCGAGGCACCCGCACGCTGCTCCATCCGCTGCGTCATCAGTCCCATCACGGTCCCCAGTATGAACAGAGGAACGAGCGGCGTAACATCGCGTCGCGTCACTCGGCCTTTTTTCCACCAGATGAGCAGCGCAAGAACGGCGGGTAGCGAGCATGTCGAGGTCTTGCCAAGCAAGGCGCAGAGAAAGAACAGGAACGTCAGAAGATAATACCACCAATTGCAGACGGGAGTTTCCTCGCCGGCATCCAATGATCGAAACCTCAGATAGGCATGCAGCGCGAGAAGATAGAACAGGCCTGAAAGGACATTCTTGCGTTCCGTGATCCACGCCACGGACTCGACATTGACCGGATGCAGCGCAAAGACCGTTGCGACCCACCATGACCACGGAATCTTCAACCGTTTAAGGGCTAACCAGAGCAGGACGGCGTTCAAGGCGTGCAGAAGAACATTCGTGACATGATATCCGAGCGGCCGTAGCCCCCAAAGATGGTACTCGATCCAATGGCTGGTAAAGTCGAGCGGATAATACTGCACGGTGCTTCCAGGCCTGAACCAGATCCCTTCCAGCCCTCTCAAAGACCGAAGCGCCAGGTTCCGTGTCACGTAGTCATCGTCGTCCCAGATGAAGCCGCTGCGCAGGGCCGGCAGATACGCGATCACCGTCAGCAGAATGATCAGGGCCGCGCCAGCCACCGGCGATTTCCATGCGTTCGTCATCGGTCGGCCGATCCCTGGGTAGTGTCCTAATTTGAAATTGTGCGGGCCTGTACGAACTTTAGAAGGTCTTCAGCGAATTTATCGTGCGTATATTGCTTTTGTCCTGAAATCGTGGTGATCTCGGCTTCGAGTATTTTGCGTCCAGCGCCCGCCTCAATAGCCGCCTTTCTTTCCTCTCTGTGAGTGAAATGGATGTCGGTGATGGAACCCTCGGAGATGTAAGCGTCTTCGTGTATACGGATAAACTTTGCACCCTTGAATTCTTCTGGGCTCATTATTGTCCTCCTGCGCGTGAGGTTTGTGGTTCGAGTGACATCAACCCAAATCCTACCGCAGGAGGGATGCACAACGAAAGCCGGTTATCTCTTGTCGATCAGGGCAATGACTTCCTCAAGACTCCATGACGGAAATGGTGTCAGGTCGAATTATTGACACATTTGGCTTGATGGGGCCGGTGGATCTGCGCAAGGTTCAGCAATATGGCACCCCCCGACGCAGCATCGAAGGGCCCTGCAAATGCCTTGCTTTTTTCGCCAATTTCACTAGATTGTCCCGCCTTCTGAAGTAGTGCATACTCAGTCCAGAAGTCGTTATGAACAGCAAATTTCGCAATATCGGCATTATCGCGCACGTTGACCACGGCAAAACGACGCTCGTGGACAAGCTCCTGCGCGAGGGCGGTGTCTATCGCGCCAACCAGGCCGTCGAAGAACGCGCCATGGATTCGATGGACCTCGAAAAAGAAAAGGGCATCACCATCAAGGCCAAGAACGCCTCCGTCCACTGGGGCGGCTACACGATCAACATCGTCGACACACCCGGCCACGCCGATTTCGGCGGCGAAGTCGAGCGCATCCTCGGTATGGTCGACGGCGTGCTGCTCTTGGTGGACGCTTTCGACGGCCCGCAGGCGCAGACGCGGTTCGTCCTAAAAAAGGCGCTCTCCCACGGCCTGAAAGTCATCGTCGTCATCAACAAAATCGACCGCGAACACTCCGACCCGCACAAGGTCCATGACAAGATTTTGGAATTGTTGCTGGAACTCAACGCGAGCGAAGATCAGTTCAACGCTCCGTTCATTTACGCCAGCGCGCGCGACGGGTATGCAATCAGGAAACTCGGCGACAAACACAATGGCATGACGCCGCTCTTCGAGGCCATCGTGAAACATATTCCCGCGCCCGCCGCCAACATCAAGGCTCCCTTTCAAATGCTCATCAGCAATCTTGACTGGAGCGATTACGTCGGTCGCATCGCCATCGGCAAGATCACCGGCGGTCACGTCAAAGTGGGCGACTCCATCGTGTGCATTCACAAGGACGGCAAGCGCGAACGCGCCAGCGTCACGAAGGTCTGGGAGTTCAGCGGCCTCAAGTCCGGCGAAATTGTCGACGGCGTGGCGGGTAATATCGTCGGCATTTCCGGTTTCGAAGAACTCGCCATCGGCGAAACGCTCTGCGACAACGAAGAACGCGAGCCCGTTCCGTGGACAGAACTCGATCCGCCCACGATCCAGATGCAGTTCGCGGTCAATGATGGTCCGCTCGCAGGCAAGGACGGCAAGTTCGTTACCGCCCGCCACATTCGCGAACGGCTTTACAAAGAGATTCGCACGAACATCTCCCTGCAAGTCGAAGACACCGAGGCGGCCTACATTTTCCTCGTTAACGCCCGCGGCGAAATGCAGATCGCCATCCTCGTCGAACAAATGCGCCGCGAAGGTTATGAAGTTCTCGTGTCGCGTCCCGAGGTGATTCTGAGGAAAGATTCCGAGGGCCGCACCCTCGAGCCCTTCGAGACATTGTGGATCGAGATTCCCAACGAATGTCTTGGCGACGTGATGCAAAATCTCGCGGGTCGCAAAGCGCTGATCAATCATATGCAACATCATCCGCATGGTGTCAGTTTGGAATGCACCATCCCGACGCGCGGGCTGATCGGGTTGGAGACCGACATGGTCAACCTCACCAGCGGCCGCGGCGTGATGAGTCATATGTTCAAGAGCTACGAGCCGTTCAGCGGCGAAATCACCACCCGACTCACCGGCACGCTCGTCTCCATGGAAACCGGCATCGCCACCGCGTGGGCGCTCAACAATATCCAGGAACGCGGCCGCCTGTTCGTCAGCCCGCAGGAAGAAGTCTACGAAGGGATGATTGTCGGCGAAAACCCGCGCGCGGAAGACATGCCGGTCAACCCGACCAAGGCCAAACACCTGACCAATATGCGCAGCCAGGGCGAAGGGAAGGGCATTCAACTCGAACCGCCTCTCAAAATGAGCCTGGAACGCGCCCTCGAATACATCGCCCGTGACGAATACGTCGAGGCGACGCCCAAAAACCTCCGTCTGCGCAAGAAAATCCTCAATGCGACGCAGCGGAAACGCGCTGCCATGTCCCAGCAGTCAACCGAAGTAGTGGCCTGAAATCGTCTGCGGTGCCAAATCGAATTCCAAACGACGGCGAGCCTCCATACTTGTTTCATGCCGGCGCTTGGGAAGAAAATGGCCCCGCAAACAGGGGCCGGCTCGCTCACGAGGTTCACGTGGGCGAACGGCAAGCTGAAGGTTGACAGGAAAAGGACCGGCTACAAGTCCGCCGCGCAGAAGCAGCGTGTGCTCATCCAGGGTCGGGAAATCCAGTCCTTCAGAGCCGCGAGACAAACGGATTTCCCTTGATGTAAAACCGAAGGTGTCGTTTGGCCCATCGTCCCGCGTACTCGACGCCGATTCTCGGTCTCTTGGCGATTGTGAATGGCTTTTCCTTCGGCGGCTCGGCGATGTAGAAGTCGTCGCTCAACAGATCGTGGGCATTGAGGCGCCTGTCGATTCCCATGGCCTTGCAAAGGAGGCCCGGCCCCTGCGTCCGTCCGTTGACGTTCTGGATGGGTTCCACCGCGCGCAGCAGTACGGCGGAGGCATGGCCTTCGCGTTCGGTCACCACGTTCATGCAGTAATACATCCCGTAAATCATGTACACGTAGGCATGACCGGGCGGACCAAACATTACTTTCGTGCGTTCGGTTAATCCGCGAGCCGAATGGGCCGCCAGATCGTGTGGTCCGAGGTACGCTTCCACTTCCACGATCCGCCCCGCACGATCCGCATGGACCAGATATTTCCCAAGCAGGTCCTCGGCGACGAGTATGGTGTCCCGATCGTAGAATGAGCGCGGCAGTGTTCGCATGGTCTGCCGATGCACGGCATCGCGGCGAAGTCTAGCAGGCTTACCGCCGCCGCATCAAGATGGACCAGCCGAGGGGGCGGAAATCTGCCGTGTTCGTGGTAAACCGGAACTCGCGCAGTTCCACAATGTCAAACAGTGGCCCCAGTTCCGCACGGATTTCGTCTTCACTGACCACGGGTGGGCCGGGATCGGTGTCCTCCTTGGCGTTGCCGGCCATGCTCAACCACCAACTGCCGGGGCGAGTGGATTTCCGGAGAAACTCCTGAAACCGTCTCAGATCGATCGTCCGCAAACAATGATAGACACCGCAGTCGAAAAGGATGTCGTACGGCCCACCAAGAGCATCCTTCAACACGTCCGCCATACGAAAGTCCACGGCTACGGCGGCAGCGCGCGCTTTGTCTCGGGCGATTCGGATGGCCGGTTCGGCGATATCCACTGCCGTAACGACAAATCCCCGCCGGGCCAGTTCGACAGCATTCGTTCCGGTCCCGCACCCAAATTCCAAAACCGTCCTGCCCGTTAGTTTCCCCGCACCCAGAACCCGGAGCAATTCTTCGCTCGGCTTTCCCGAGTCCCACGGGGTTTCTCCGCGAAGATATCGGTCCGTGAAATCAACCGTCTCGGCCATCGAATCAATTACTTCTTCTCGCCGGCCTGCTTGACGAACTCCGCGTTGATCTGAATCGTGACTTCCTCACCCACCATCAATCCACCGGCCTCGATGACTTTGTTCCAGGCCAACCCGTACTCCTTGCGGTCCAGCTTCGTATTCACTTCCAGACCCAGACGCAGATTGCCCCAGGGATCTTTGATCGGCCCCTTGACCGTAACGGGCAACGAAACCTCCTTGGTCACGCCGTGCATGGTGAATTTGCCCACGAGCACCTGCTGGTTGCCATCCTTCTTCATGCCCGTGGTTTCAAACGTGATCGTCGGGAATTTCGCCACGTCGAAAAAGTCGGCGCTGCGCAGATGATCATCACGCTTGGAAATGTCGGTATCGATACTCGTGGCCTGAATCGTGGCGGTCGCCTGCTTCAGCGCATTGGCGTTGTCGGGATCGACGGCAAGGGATCCATCGAACTGGCGGAAACGCCCGCGCACGGTATTGATGACAAGATGGTCGATGGAAAAACCAATCGTGGAGTGGGCGGGATCAACCTTGTACGTGTCCAACGCCCGCGCCGACGTGCCCATCAGCACGGCGGCCGCCGCGACAGCAATAGTGCGAGTGATTCTCATGGTAGGTGATGGTCTCCTTCTACAGTGGTTTCATTCGTTCTGTCGATTGCGTTGCTCTGCAGCCCGTCGGCCGGGCAGTGGCCCCTCAACTCCGCGTTGTTGGACGCGTACTCATCCAGCAGGATTGCGGAAGCAGGAGTTCTCGTTGCGCAGTTGCTACCAGTTCCGCCAGTCAGCCGGTTCCGTCTCCGTGCCTTTCTCTTCCTCGGTTTGTTTCTTCGTCGACGCCAGCTGCTTGCGGAGATCGGCGTTCTTCTTCTCCAAGTCCGAGGCGGTCTTGCGGGCTTTCTCGGCGTTGGCGCGGGCGCTGTCGGCTTCCGCGCGAAGTTTCTTCAATTCGGAGTTATCCACTGCCGGTGCCGCTGCGACCTTGATGGCTGCTTCTTTCTTGGCAGAAGCCAGTTGATCCTGGAGATCCTTGTTCTGTTTCTGCAGGTTGGCGACCCGACTGGCTGACTTCTTCGCCTGATCGAGTTCCTTCCGTGCATCCGCCAACTGGCCTTGAAGGTTCTTCACCGCGGTCGTGTCAACGGCCGGCTTGGCCGCCAGCTGCTTCTTCAAGTCGTCGACTTGTGCGTGGGCTTTGTCGAGGTCGGCACGAAGCTTCTTCGCTTCGCCCGTATCGACTGGTGCCACCACAACCTTCGTAGCCGCTTCCTTCTTGGCCGAAGCCAGTTGGTCCTGGAGATCCTTGTTCTGCTTCTGTAAGTCGGCCACTTGGGACGCTGACTTCTTGGCCGATTCAGCTTGCGCGTTGGCTTTGTCCAGATCGGCTTGCAATTTCTTCAACTGCGCTGACTTCGCGTCTGCAGCATCCGCGACTTGTTTCTTGGCGGAAGCGAGCTGATTTCCGAGATCGTTGGCCTTCTTTTCCAGATCGGCGGAGGTCTTGCGCGCCTTCTCAGCATCGGCTCGTGCGCTATCGGCATCCGCGCGGAGTTTCTTCAACTCGGAGTTATCCACTGCCGGTGCCGCTACGACCTTGATGGCGGCTTCCTTCTTGGCGGAAGCCAGTTGATCTTGGAGATCCTTGTTCTGTTTCTGCAGGTCGGCGACCTGACTGGCTGACTTCTTCGCCTGATCGAGTCCCTTCCGTGCATCCGCCAACTGGTCTTGAAGGCTCTTGACCGCGGTCGCGTCAACGGCCGGCTTGGCTGCCAGCTGCTTCTTCAAGTCGTCGACTTGGGCGTGAGCCTTGTCGAGATCGATGCGAAGCTTCTTCGCTTCGCCCGTATCGACTGGTGCCACCACAACCTTCGTAGCCGCTTCCTTCTTGGCCGAAGCCAGTTGATCCTGGAGATCCTTGTTCTGCTTCTGCAAATCGGCGACCTGCGCCGCCGACTTCTTGGCTGACTCAGCTTGCGCGTTGGCCTTGTCGAGGTCCGCTTGGACTTTCTTCAACTGCGCTGACTTCGCGTCTGCAGCATCCGTGACTTGTTTCTTGGCGGAAGCGAGCTGATTTCCAAGATCGGCATTCTTCTTCTCCAGGTCCGAGGCGGACTTGTGGGCACTGTCGGCTTCCGCGCGGAGTTTCTTCAATTCGGAGTTATCCACTGCCGGTGCCGCTACGACCTTGGTAGCCGCTTCTTTCTTGGCGGAAGCCACTTGATCCTGGAGATCCTTGTTCTGCTTCTGTAAGTCGGCCACTTGGGACGCTGACTTCTTGGCCGATTCAGCCTGCGCGTTGGCCTTGTCGAGATCACCCTGCAGTTTCTTCAATTGTGCTGACCTGGCGTCCGTAGCATCAGCAGCTTGTTTCTTCGCCGACGCGAGCTGTCCGGTGAGGTCCTTGTTCTGCTTCTGCAAGTCGGCAACCTGACTGGCGGATTTCTTCGCCTGATCGAGTTCCCTCCGTGCATCCGCCAACTGGCCTTGAAGGCTCTTCACCTCGGTCGTGTCCACGGCCGGCTTGGCTGCCAGCTGCTTCTTCAAGTCGTCGACTTGTGCGTGGGCTTTGTCGAGGTCGGCACGAAGCTTCTTCGCTTCGCCCGTATCGACTGGTGCCACCACAACCTTCGTAGCCGCTTCCTTCTTGGCGGAAGCCAGTTGGTCCTGGAGATCCTTGTTCTGTTTCTGAAGATCGGCGACCTGCGCCGCCGACTTCTTGGCTGACTCAGCTTGCGCGTTGGCTTTGTCCAGATCGGCTTGCAATTTCTTCAACTGTGCTGACTTGACGTCTGCAGCATCCGAGACTTGTTTCTTGGCGGAAGCGAGTTGGGATCCGAGATCGGCGTTCTTCTTCTCCAGGTCTGAGGCGAACTTGCGGGCGCTGTCGGCATCATCGCGCAGTTTCTTCAATTCCGCAGTTTCAGCCACCGCTGTCTTCTTTTGGGCGGCAGCGAGTTGCGCGGTAAGATCGTTGTTTTGTCTTTCCAGCCGGGAGGCGCGGGCGCTGTCTTTCTTGGCGCTGTCGAGTTCCTTTTGTGAGTTGGCCAATTGATCCTGCAGTTTCTTGACTTCGCCCTGATCGGCTGCGGTCTGCTTGCTGATGGAGGCCAGTCGATCCGAAAGGCCTTTGTTCTCTTTGGCGAGTCTGTCCGCCTCGGCACGGAGCTTGACCGATTGATCATCAATCGCCGTTTGCTCTACGGGCGGAGGAGGTGTTGAAGCTTCGGGAGTGGACGATGGCTCTGCGGACGCCAACGTCATGACGGGTGCCGTGACTGACGCGACCGGGGTGGTCGACGGCGAGGCCAGCTTGGTTTTCAGTTGGTTGAGGTGCGATTCGCAATCGTTCACGCGGAACTCGACCATGTTTGCCTTCCAGTCCGGCGACACGGTGCGGATATCGTGCAAAATGTTCAGGGCATCGCGATACTTTGGTAAGGCGCTCGCATAATCGGATTTTCCCTCGGCGTTTTCCGCTTCCTGGATCAACACAACGGCATCCGTATAGCGGTTGCCAGGATCGGTTGCCCGGGCCGATTTCGGTAACACCACGAACAAGACACACCACACCAGCGAGAAAAGAGTTCCTAAACGGTTCTTCATCACTAAGCCTCCTTGAGGCAGGCATATAGCGAAAACCTCCGTATATTGCAACAATTTCATTGTGTCGACGTGGGCGGCTGAAAGCACCTATCTGGCCCGCTCGTTGTCGGATTGGGCCAGATGGAAACAGCGGGCCATCTAATCGGCGGGGCAGGCGTCTCTGCGATTGGGTGGTCTAATGGTGGTGGCCACCAAGCCCGTGAGCATGCCCATGTGCCAACTCATCTTCCGTGGCACCACGTACTTGCGTAAGTTCGACATCAAACGTCAAATCCATTCCTGCCAGAGGATGATTCCCGTCCAGCGTGACGTGCGTCTCGGTCACTTTCGTAACGGTGACGACCGGGGCATAAGACTCTTTCCCAGCGCGAAATCGATCGCCCACTTTAATGCCGCGCGTGGGCATTTTGTCCAGCGGCACCTCCATGACATTGCCGGCGTCGTGTTCGCCATAAGCGTCCTTGGCCTTGATGGTCACGTGCTTCTTGTCGCCGACCTTCATCCCGCGAAGTTGGGCTTCGAGTCCGGGGATGATTTGCCCGGCTTCTTCGAGAAACGTCAACGGTTCGCCGCCTGCCGAGGAGTCGAGTGTCTTTCCGGTTTGGTCGGTCAGTGTATAGTGAAACGAAATGACGTTCTTGCTCACGCGCAACCCTTTCGGTAGTCGATTCGCGCGGCACCTTACGACACCGCGCGCGGTTTGTCGAAGAAGAAAATCCCGCGGCAACTTGTTTCGCCGCGCGGAACGTGAGTTCTTGTCGAACGGCCTTTGCGCCGTTAGCATGCACCGCCAATGAACCAGTCAAGGGGAAACCGCCGCAGCCATTTCAAGAAGACCGCCGCCATTGTGTCGGTGGCCGGCTCGATCCTGTTTTTGTCGATCGTTCTGGCCTGCAACATCTGGATCATCACCGCAACCAAATCCCGGGTCTTCTCCGATATCCCGTCGCTGCCCGCCAATCGCGACGGACTGGTCCTGGCCACGGGAAGGCTCATCGACAAGGGTCGCGTCAACCAGCATTTCGTCCGTCGCGTGGACGCCGCCGCCGCCCTGTATCGCGCCGGCAAAGTTCAGCGTCTGATCCTCAGCGGCGACAAGGGACATGACGAGCCGATGGAATTAAAGCGTGCCCTGCTCGCGCGCGGCGTCCCCGAGTCCGCCCTCGTCCTCGACAACTACGGCTTGCGAACACTCGACTCCGTGGTCCGCGCCCGCGATGTGTTCCGCTGCAGCAACCTCACCATCATCTCCGAGCGGTTCCACGATTTTCGCGCCCTGTTCCTCAGTCGCTACTACGGAATCAACGCCGTCGCTTACGCACCCCAAGACCTTCCGTTCCGGTGGATGATCCGATCCATGGTCCGCGAATCCCTCGCCCGCGTCAAAGCCGTGCTGGACCTCTACGTCCTCAAGACCAAACCAACCGTCGCGTCAGGTTAGCGGTGGTTTGCCACCCTGTACGTGCCTTCCGCAGCCAGTCTAGGCGAAGTCGTTGTGGCGCAAGCCGAATGTGGCACCAGCCACATGAGACGCACCCATGATGTTTTGGGTGTAACTGACACGCGTCATAGACTTGCCGGTGGCGCAACCCCCATGCGGCGTTTTCCGCATGGGAGGACGAAGGTTACCCCGACTCTGAGGTCGGGGCGGTTTGCGTCACGCCAGCCTGACGACGATGGAATCGCTGCCGTGGGCGACATGACGACGCGCCCCCCGCCGCGTATTAGGCCGGCCGCGCTGTGAGGTGCAAGGTTCACGGATGCTTGCCATTGGCGCGAGAGCGAGCTAAGGTCGGGAACCGAAAGCAGGTGTGTTTCATGAAGGGGCAACGCCACTCTCAAATGACGTACCACGATCACAGGCCGCGGACCCGCCCATGAGACGATCTTCTGGTGATCTTTGGGCCCTCGCAGTGCTCGCCTGTGTTCTGGCATTCTTTTACTGGGGTTTTCTGGTCGGTCGATCATTCATCTGGGATGACAACCTTACGGAGTTCTATCCCGGTGTGAATTACTTCGCCAAATCGATCGATGCGGGTCGGTTCCCCCTTTGGTTTCGAGGTGTTCACGACGGACAGCCCTTTTATTCCGACCCACAAATGGGTGTGTTCTACCCGCCGCAATGGCTTCTGATTCCCTTCGTACAGAACGGGCGGTTGCCATTTGTGGCCTTTCAGAGATACGTCGTCCTGCATTACCTGCTCGGCGGCCTGTTCATGTACGCCTTTCTGAAGGAGTCAAAGCTTGGTCCGATCGCGGCGTTAAGCGGTGCACTTGTCTTCTGTCTTTCCGGCTTCGCCTCGTTGCGGATTGGGGCTTCCGTTATCATCCAGGCGTACGTTTGGCTTCCGCTGCAACTCCTCTGTGTCCGCCGCCTCACTTGCAACAAGAGTCGTTTCGCCTGGCTGGGTCTCGTCGGTGCCATGGCGATGTCGTTACTGGCCGGATTTCAGCAGGTGACTGTCTACGGCTGGTATCTCGTCATCGCCTACTGGTTGCTTTGTCGTTATTCCGTATGCCGCGCGGCTGGTTCCGGCTGGTGGCCGACGATCCGGGAGATTGCGGGCAGGGACGCCCTGAAATTGGTGGGTGCGTTCGTGCTCGTCTTTGCACTGAGCGGAGTAAGCGTGCTGCCGGGGGCAGAGAATTGGTGGCGCACGGCGCGACCGCGCCAGTCATTTGAACGCCTAGCCGATGAATCGTTGCCGTATCATCAACTCCTGACGCTCGTGGTGCCCAATTTCTTCGGAGAGTCGCGGGATGTCGCCCCACCTGTCCCCTTCTGGGGTTACGATCCTAACAGCGTCAGTGTCGCAACAACCCCTGTGGCAAACGCCCCGCCAGGTCTCTGGCAGTACTGGGAATTCGGAGCGTACGCCGGGCAAATCTTCTGTCTGGCGCTTGTCTTGATTCTCTTCAATTGGCAGAGCATCGAAGACAAACTGACGGTCGGATTTTTCCTGGCAACCTGGGTGGCGGCGATATGGTTTATGTTGGGACGATACGGGGGTTTGTTTCAAGTCTTGTACCACATCCTTCCGGGCGTATCCTTCTTCCGTATACCCGTGCGAATGTCGTGTGTTGCCACCTTCGCCGCTGCCGCTGTTAGCGCATACGCGGTAGACCTTCTGAGAACCCGCGCCCGGCGCTTACGGTGCTGGCCAGCCTTTCTCGCCACAGCCGTTTGTGTCTGCTTGTGGTTGGCGTTGTCCTTTGGCGGGAAGCGCCTTGGCGCCGGACTGAGCCATCTTGACAGGCGAGACTGGTCGCAGTGGGAAACGGTTTTCGCCCTGGAGGTAGGCGTCATCTGCGCGCTAGCCGTCGTCGGCGTGGTGCGCGCTCAAAGACGGTGGATACAAGTCGCGTGCTTATGGGCCCTGCCGGTCATCTCGGTCGTCGATCTGTACCACGCGTATGGGGACTTCCACTGCGGTCAGACGAGTCCAGACGAGTATTTTCCAGGGACGAACCGTTTGCTTTCGTTGTTGGAATCCTATCACAAGCAAGTCGGTCCATTCCGCCTTGGCCAGATCATCCGCGGCCGAATCAGCGAGGAATTGGCCACACATCGAGGCTTGGCATATTTCCATGACTTCTTGGAAGTCCCGGAGGGCTACACCAGTTGTTATCTATCCAACGTCGCACGATTCCAAAACATCACCAATGACGCAGCCAAGATTGCTATTCAAAACATCCAGCTCACTATAGAAAGGGTCGCGCCCAAAAGAGATTGGTTGCGCCCGTGCACAAACTCACTCCCTCACGCAAAGTTCTTTGCGCGGATTCGACGCTATGATTCCAACGCCGCGCTACTGGGTGCGTTGGAGCGCGGCGAGATTGACTGGCGCAACGAAGTCGCGGTGTGCGAGCGCGCGGGTAATGACCTTGCGCGCGGGAGCCCGCAAGACCCGGTGGCCGGCGCCAACGACGCGGTTCAGTTCGCTAGCAGTACGCCGGAGAACTATTCCATCACCTACAATGTGAGCCAACCGGGCATCATTTTTATCTCTCAGTCATTCTACCCCGGCTGGGTCGCTGATGGCGGCAGGTTTAAGATGATCGAGGTGTTTGGCGCGTTCCAGGGCATTGTCATCCCCGAGGCAGGACGAGGAGAGATCCGCGTAACGTTCTCGCCGCCGATCCTGAAGCTGGCGCTTGTTATCAGCATTCTTGGTGTGATGATTGCGGTCCTTGTTGCTGTTCTCATCATCCGGGGCAACCCTTCACCCGTGACGAACTCGCCTTGACCGTCGCCCTTATCCGGCGTACGGGTCTCCCCTGACAAGTGGCTCACCAGCGCGCTCAGCGAGTGCGCCGGTGCGTCCCGCAGCCTTGCGTCACAAGGGCTGGGCGTTCCCACCCCGTATTAGACACGCCTAAATCAAGTGGGGTTTCGCCCGCGACGAAAAAATAGGTTTCGCCCCGTAGACAAACGCAGGGCCTCCATAGTATACGTCTCATCCAGGGGAAGAAGGACTGCATGAAAAAGTTGAGCTTGATTAGCTGGGTCACCGCATTGCTTCTCGCGTTCCTCAGACGCCGGGCTTGAGCCGCCATTCGTAGAAATAACTTCTATGCCGACGTCTGCCCAATGATCCGCACGTCGCGTTGCGGGAAGGGGATATCAATCCCGCGAGCGCGGAACTGTTCGACGATGGCCTGGTAGATCTCCAACTGCGCCGTGCAAAAATCCGGCACGTTCACCCACGGCGACACGCTGATCGTAATCGAGGAATCCGCCAGCGCCGAAATGCCCACAACGGCTTCGGGCTCCTTGAGCACGCGCGGATTGGTGTCGAGGATTTGATGAATGGTCGCCAGCGCCAGATTCACATCCGCTCCGTAGGCAATCCCCACGCTGAGGCTCAACTGGCGGGTCCCGCCGTAGTTGTGCATGATCTCGCCAACGATCTTCCGGTTGGGGATGATCACCCGCGACCCGTCGATATGGAGCAAGGTCGTGGAAAATAGCGCGATGGTCTCGACCTGTCCGTAGACGCCCACCAATTCGATGTATTCGCCGACGCGGAACGGTTTGGTGAAAATAATCGTCAACCCGGCCAGGATGTTGCCCAGCACGCCCTGCGCGGCGAGGCCGATGCCGACGCCCGCCACGCTCAGGCCCGCGATCAGCGGCGTGATCTGCACGCCAAACTTGTCGAGTGCCAACAACAGGGTGAGCCCAAACACCAGCAGACGCACGACACGGACCAGCAGGAGCCGAATCGGTAGTTCGAGATGCTGTTTTGTCAGCCACTTGTCGGTAAGTTTGCCCAGCCACCGCGCAATGATCGCGCCGACAACCAGGATGATGACCGCACCGACCATCTGGAAGCCATACGTGATGAAGAAAGTAACGATGGTGTTCTGCCACTGTTCAACCTGCATGGCGCTGTTTATCCTGAAGACGCCGCCCGTTGTCAATTCCGGAACTCGCCGCGCTGCCGTTGTAGCCGCGGCGCTCAGTCGCCGCGTTTACGCCGATTCGTCCCGGTGAACCGTGTCCGGCGAAAACGCCGTCAGACACACCGCGATGTACTCCGCGCCGTCCGCGCCAGGCGTGCTGTATTGCACCCATTCGCCCTTGTGCGTGATGATTCCCTGGCCCGCGCGCACGTCGATTGTGCCGGCCTTGTGCTTGACCCGCAACCCGCCCTTGAGCACGTACGTGTACTCGTCAAACTCCGGCGTCTGTCCCGGCTCGACCCAGCCCGACGGACTGCGCATGTGCGCGATGCTCACGGACGCGGTCTTCGTGTTCACCCGTCCGACAACCTCGTCGATGAGCTTGGGTTTGGTGCCGGCGGCAGTGATGCGTGACGGTTTCTCAATGAATGTTGGCATGACGATCATTCTACAACATGTCGCTCACGCCGTCACCTGCCGTTTGCTGGCTTCGCCAGGCTCGCATCCGCCAGTCCGGGAAAAATCACCAGACTGCGTTGTCCGTTTCCAAATCGAGCTAACGGGAGGCAACCTGCCAGCGCGCCCGTTTCAACCACTGCGCCGCTCATCCACTCCTCTCACCGCAACATACGCCATCCTTCGCGGGAAGCAAATGGGTGAGCGGGCGATCAGGTGTGTTTCGGGCGAATGCGACCGGCCAGGAGGTCATCGAGTGTCGCACGTACTTGCAGTTGATCAGCCCAGTGATGCAGGTAGGCAAGGTCGAGCTTGACCCGTTGGACGGCGATCACCCCGGCCGCGTCACCAAGCTGTCGTTCCGATGGTGTGATGTTGTTCCAGTAGAGCTTATGGAGGATGACATCCTCGACGGTAGCAATGTGAGCCGGTTCGTCAAAGAGTGTGACCGACACCCGCCGCGCGAACATCTCCCGCTCGAATGGTTCCGGCCGCAACATCCAGAAATCGACTTTCAACGCCGAGCGGTTGTCGAGCATGTTGAATTGGTGCGGCGGACGATACGCCTCGCGAATTGCTGTTTCATCAACATGGAAGTCATCTCGAAATGCGGCTACGACGGTCGCAATGGAAGTCGGCGGCAGTTGCACGACAAAGTCAAGATCGTGCGTGGTACGCGGAATGCCCCAGTAATTGCTGGCCATCGAGCCGGTTAACATGTAGGCGACTTGCATGCGATTCAGCCGGCGCAAGCAATCCACCAACAGGTCGCGCTCGGTCATGGTCACCCGGCCAACGTGAGTCGTTCACGCAACAGGCGCTCCACCTCGGCGGGCGTCGCCTGCGGATGCTGGCGGCGAATGCCTTCCCGGGCGATGTCACAACTGAGTTCATGCAGGTCCAAGGCGATGGCGAGGCGTTCTTCCCCGGTCATCTGGCGGTAACGCAGAATCTGTTGTTCCAAACTCGCCTGTGGTGTCACTGGGGAACTTTACTGCGTCGCGCCCCGCCGGTCAATGCCGGTAAACTCCGCGCCGTCCGTCAGGTCGCCGAATCCCGCGTCAAGTACCGCCCAAAACGGTGAGTGTCTTCGCTCGGTGTGTCACCCTTAACCTATCGAAGGGTCTCTGTCGCGCTTGGAAATGGCGTTCGTTCGAGGCGTTGTCAGCCACGCCCCTGCTAGTTACTCTGCAACTGGCGGGTGAAGGTATCCGCCACTTCCCGTTCGCTGATTCGGATGCTGCAGGTTAGACCCGTGTCCTGCAAGATTCTCTCCGCTACAAGTTTCGTTAGCGGGTGGAGAATATTCACGTGGTTTCCCCCCTGCACAATGAACGCGGCAAAGGGGACACCTGCTTTCTGAGCGCGATAGTTCATGGTCAGGGCGTCAGGCACGTAAGCCGAGTCGGCACCTTCGAAGTACCACGTTGGCGTTTTCAGCGATTCGACGAAGTGGATCGCCGAGCGGACATATGACTCCTGCTGATCCAAGTAGTTGAAAGGAGTTTTCTGGCTAAAGCCCCCGTGAGACACAACCCTGTAAATATCAGGCGCACCCCCAAACGCAAACGCTGCACGCAGTCTGGTACTCACCTCAGCCGTGAGTAATGTGATCGTGGCTCCGGTGCTATGCCCGACCATGTAGATTCGCGACGGATCCACATAGGGAAGACTGGCAATGTATTCCACGGCAGCAACGGCGTCATCCACTTCGCCGTAGAATAATTCGAACCGTCCCGGATTGCCGTTTTCACCACGCCAGGACGGAAGCATAACGATCAGGCCCGCCTCACGAAATGCATTAGGGGTCTGATCGTCCGATGCTGGTTGGCTCCCCCAGAGCTGGTTGCCAACCCCGTAGAAACCTCCATGTGCCCAGATGACCACAGGGTGCTTCTGTCCGTCCTTTGGATCTGGTGAGACATAGGCTAAGAGCTGTCCGGCAGGAGACGAAAAACGTACTACGCTATAAACCTCCGGCGGAGGCACTTCGATGGGCTGCATGACCCAAGGTATTGTTGGTAAGAGTTTGGTGGTGAATGAAGCGCGTGCCGTTTGCAGGTCTACCGGCGGGTTGGCAGGCTTTCTGGGCGACTCGTCAGTCTTCGGTCCACAGCCGCTCGACAAAAATACGAGAAGCCCTGTCAAGGACAGGCGCGATAGAGTACGGAGGCCGGTGGCCACCACAACGATTACCTCTGTTCGAACCTTCTGCTGCTGGGCTCGACGGATCACACGTTTCACATCTTCTCAATCACTGCATCACCAAATTCGGAGCATTTCACTTCCTTCGCGCCTTCCATCTGGCGGGCGAAGTCGTAAGTAACGGTCTTGGCGTTGATGGCACCGTCCATGCCCTTGATGATGAGGTCGGCGGCTTCGGTCCAGCCAAGGTAGCGGAACATCATTTCGCCGCTGAGAATCACGGAGCCGGGATTGACCTTGTCCTGGTTGGCGTACTTCGGCGCGGTGCCGTGCGTGGCCTCGAAGATCGCGTGGCCGCTGATGTAATTGATGTTGCCGCCGGGCGCGATGCCGACCCCGCCGACCTGCGCCGCCAGCGCGTCGCTGAGGTAATCGCCATTAAGATTGAGCGTGGCGATCACGTCGAAATCCTCGGGACGCGTCAGCACCTGCTGGAGCGTGATGTCGGCAATCGCATCCTTGATGACGAGACCTGCGCCGGGTTTGCCCTCGGGAATCTTGCACCACGGTCCGCCGTCGATCTCCGCCGCACCGTAGCGCTCCTTCGCGATCTTGTAGCACCAGTCGCGGAAGGCGCCTTCGGTGAACTTCATGATGTTGCCCTTGTGGACAATCGTCACGCTTTTGCGTTTGTTCGCGATGGCATAGAGAATCGCGGCATGAATCAGGCGTATCGTCCCGAGATAGCTGACCGGCTTGATGCCGATGCCGACATCCACCACCGCCGGATGCACCGGCGCACCGAGAGCCTGAAGCTGTTTCAGCCACCGCTCCGACGCCTCCTTGGTTCCAAACCGTATCTTTTTGAACTCTTTGGGGAATTCCTTTTCCAGAAAATCCAGGACCTTTTGCGCCTCAGGCGTGCCGCCCGCCCATTCGATCCCCGCGTAAATGTCCTCGGTGTTCTCGCGGAAGATCACCATGTCCACTTTTTCCGGATGCTTCACGGGCGACGGAACGCCCTTGAACCATCGCACCGGACGCAGGCAAACGTAGAGATCGAGCATCTGGCGCAGGGCAACATTCAAACTGCGGATGCCCTTGCCGACCGGCGTGGTGAGCGGACCTTTGATGCCGACGAGGTAATCTTGGAACGCCTTGACCGTCTCGTCGGGCAGCCAGTTGTTGAACTTCTTGAACGCGGCTTCGCCGGCAAAAACTTCCAGCCATTCAACCTTGCGTTTGCCGCCATAGGCCTTCTTCACCGCCGCATCGAACACGCGCTCCGACGCCGCCCAGATGTCGGGTCCCGTGCCATCGCCACGGATGAAGGGCAGGGTGGGGTTGTCGGGAACGGTTAATTTGCCGCCTTGAACGGAAATCTTTGCCATGAATCGTATGTCTCCTCGCCTAGCGCGCCGCGATGATAACAAAGCGGAAGTTGTTGGGCAAGCGCACCGCTTGCCACGGGTATGGTTAAGGGTGGTGGGCAGAAGCCAACGGCACCCCTCACCTTGATCCTCTCCCCCAAGAGGAAAGGAAATCGCAGCAACGCACGCCTCGCCCCGCCGAGGGAGAGGCCGGCCCCACCGTAGTTTGTGGGGACGGGTGAGGGGGAATTCGACACAGCGGCCACCACGGTTAATCGCACCCGCTTGCCACTTGCCGTTACACGCGATCCGCCGTATCGTGCCCGACGTGAATTACTCGGTCCTGTTCCGCCAGTTCCCACTCGACCACCTCGACGCGCTCGCACCCGTCGTCGCCGAGGCGTATGGCGTCCCGGATTACGACGCGCGCACGAAGATTCGCAAAGGCTGGGGATTTCTGGATCGCAACGCCACGGAAGAGGATGCGCGACGGGTTGTGGAAGCGATTGGCGATCTGGCGGGCGGGGTCGTGGTCATCGAGAATGCTCAGTTGCGCTCCGCGTCCAACCCGAAGGTGATCACCGGATTCGAATCCGGCGAGAGCGGCGTGACGCTGCGGCTTCAATCGCCCCAGGAACCACCGCGTGTGGTCGAATGGTTGGAGATCGGCATCGTCGCCGCGGGCCGATTCTCGGAGGAGATCATCCAGCGCGAGGCGGGTGGGGACCAACAGAAGATGGCGGGAATGATGGTCGGGGTCGGCCTGTTCATGGTGACGGGCATCCCTCCGGGGCTGCTCGGCGGCGGCAAGAAAAAGAAGGAAGAGAAACCCGTGAAATCCGTCCGCGTGATTACCTTTGGTCGGATCGTCACCACGGGCGGCGAGCAATTTGCCTTCAGCCCCGACCATTTCGATTTCGCCGGGTTGGCCGAGAAGAAGCAGATCAACGCCGCGGCGAACTTTCGCGCGTTCCTCGGCGAGTTGGCGGGCCACACAACGGCGCAGGTGAACCTCGGCGCGCGTCTCCTGCTCGAAAACCGCTCTCTTACCTTCGCCAACTACTCCGGCCTTCACGATTTCGAGACAGAACTGTTGTGGATGCACAACGTGAGGAGTGACCGTCCGGCGTAACGGCCCACCCGCTCAACGGCAGGCGGCGTCGCAGGCGTTCTGCAGATGCGCGACACGCGTCGGTTCTCGTGTTCGCACGTGACTAATCGGCCCTGCGGGTCGAGCGCGTTGCCGTTGGCCTATCAGCTCGGCTCACGAAACACGCTGAATGAATTCCTCGCCGGCATGTAGCGATAAATCCGGCTGGCCGGAATATCGCTGAAGATCAATTCATTCCGCGACGGCACCCAGACCGGCCCTTCGAGGAATTGAAAATCACCGCGGACTTTATCAGCCGCTGTGACGGATGTGGACGATGTCGCCGTCCTCGACGATATACTCTTTGCCCTTGAGGTAGAGCTTGCCGGTCTCTTTGAGTTTCACTTCGGCTGAGTGGCCGGTGTCGCCGGCGCTGGTGAGTTCGCCGTACTTCATGACCTCGGCGCGGATGAACCCGCGGGCGATATCGGAATGGATCGCGTGGGCAGCCTCCACGGCGTTGGCGCCGTGACGGATCGTCCAGGCCCGGACTTCGTCTTCGCCGGTGGTGAAGAAGGAAATGTAGCCGAGCGCCTTGTAGAGCAGGCGCGTCAGAACGTGAATCGCCGGCTCCGCGACGCCCAGCGCCGCCAGGAATTCAGCCCGTTCCGTTGGGCTCTCGATTTGGGCGACTTCGGCTTCGACTTTGGCGCACAGTTCGCACACTTCACTGCGCGGGCCGGTGAGTTTGGCTTTTGCCTGCTCGACCAGTTGCGGGTTCGGGAAATTGGATTCGCCCAGGTTGAGAGCGGTAACGAGGCCCTTGACCGTGAGGAATTGGAGCGAACGCATACGCTTTTCCTCGCCTTCGTGCCAGGGAAACTCGCGGAGTGACTTGCCCGATTCCAGATGTGGCTTCAGTCTCTCCAACTGCGCGGCTTCGTCGGCGCGTTCCTGCTCGAATTTGCGTTTCTGGTCCTGGGCGATGCGGTTGCGGCGGGTCTCGATCAGGCTCAGGTCGCTGATCGTGAGTTCGAGGTTCATCGCATCAATGTCCCGCAACGGGTCGACGGAACCGTTCACGTGAAACACCGCGGGATCCTCGAACGCGCGCACGACCTGACACAGGGCGTCCATGTCCTTGAGCTTGTTGAGCCATTGCTCGCGCGGCTTGGATTCGTGGGGTGGGGCGGGGGCGAGCGTGCACTCGATCTCGGCGTACTTGGTCTTCTTCGGCTTGTACATCGCCGAGAGCTTGTCCACGCGCGGATCGGCAACCTTGACCGTGCCGACGTGATACTCGGCGGCTCGGCCCAGCAAGTGGTCGACTCCCACGCCGGTCAGCAGCGAGAACACGGTCTTCTTGCCGACTTGCGGCAGGCCGATAAGGGCAATTTTCATTGTGCAGCGCCGCGTGGGGGCACGCGGCCTACAACGTTATCATTTGGCCAGGCTCGCGCAGAACGCTTCGATACGGTCGAGCCCCTTCTGGATGTTCTCCATGGAGCAGGCGTAACTCAGGCGCACATGGGCGTCGCTGCCAAACGCGATGCCGGGCACCAGCGCAACCTTCTGATCGTCGAGCAGCTTCGAGGCAAAGTCGGTCGAGTTGAGTCCGAAACTGGAAATGTTCGGCAGCATGTAAAACGCGCCCATCGGTTTCACGCAGGTCACGCCCGGGATTTTCGTCAGGCGGTCGTACATGTAGGCGCGGCGTTCCGCAAACGCCTTGACCATCTCACCGATGAACGATTGGTCGCCTTTCAAACCCGCGAGCGCGCCCTTCTGGGCAAAGCTGGTCGGGTTCGAGGTCGAGTGCGACTGAATCGAGTCGATGGCCGCGGCAATCGGGTCCGGGGCCGCAACGTAGCCGAGACGCCAGCCGGTCATCGCATAGGCCTTGCTGAAGCCGTTGACGGTGATGGTCAGGTCGTAGACCTCTTTGCCCAACGACGCGAGGCTGACGGGCTGGACGCCGTCGTACGTGATTTTTTCGTAAATCTCGTCCGAGAGCATCAGGATGTCTTCTTCCAGGGCGACCTCGGCGAGCGCTTGAAGTTCTTCGCGACTGTACACGGAGCCCGTCGGGTTGCCGGGCGAATTGAGAATGATCAATTTCGTGGCCGGAGTCATGGCATCGCGGAACTGTTCCGGGCTGATCTTGAACCCGCTGGCTTCCGTGGTCTCGACGATCACCGGCGAAGCGTCCGCGAGCTTGGCCATTTCGGGATAGCTCAACCAGTACGGCGCGGGAATGATCACCTCGTCGCCGGCCTGGCAGGTGGCGAGAATCACGTTGTAACAGGAATGCTTCGCGCCGCAGTTGACGATGATCTGCGAGCGCTTGTAATCGAGGCCGTTTTCATTCTTCAATTTTCCGGCGATGGCGTCGCGCAATTCCGGTATGCCCGAGGAGGGCGTGTACTTCGTAAACCCCGCGGCCAGCGCCTGCGCGGCAGCGTCCTTGATGAACTGTGGCGTGTCAAAATCGGGTTCGCCGGCGCCGAAACCGCAGACGTCAACTCCTTCGGCTTTGAGTTTTTTGGCCTTGGCGTCGATGGCGAGCGTGAGCGACGGGGTCAGGGTGGTGGCACGTTGGGCGAGTTGTTGCATGAGTGGTCTTTCTGGTGCTGATGGTTCGATTCAAGATTTCAAAGCGACAGGTCTAGAGCTTGCAGTTGTAAAACTCCTCGACGAGCGGCTTGAGATTGTTTCCACGGATGTTGATGATTTTCATTTCCCGCTGCGCGTTCTCGGCCGAATCGCTGGCATGCGCGGCGTTGACCATGATGTCCTGGCCGAGTTCGCGACGGATCGTGCCGGGCGGCGCTTTGCGTGGATCCGTGGGCCCCAGGACGCCGCGAATCTTGGCCACGGCGTCCGGGCCTTCGTAGACGACGGCCACGATTTTTTCCAGGCCAGGCTGGGCCTTGGCGGGACCGGAACAATCTTCCGGCCTGCGGCCGGTCATGAATTCAACGATCTGGCTGAATTGTTGATCGGCAAACAGCGGCCCCATGAGTTCCCCGAGCGCTTTCTCGGTTTGCGGGTTGAGGCCGAAACCGAATTCCTTTTCCAGCGCCAATCGCGAGCGCTGGCCGGAGATGTCCGTGAGTTTTTCGCGGAGAACGGCACGGACCGGCCCGTAAAACTCCTCGGCTTGTCCGACGCTCATGTGATGCACTTTGATGGTGATGATGTACAGCCCCGTGCGCGAGAGCATGTCGACAATGTTGCCCGGTCGGGCGCTGGGAAAGCGGAAATTATCGGGCTTCAGCAACACGAGCGTCTGTTCCGCCTTGACGTCCTTGGGGTAGGGGACGACCTTCTCCAGGAAGCCGCCATCGGTTTCGGAGTACCTGGCCCAGAGCTTGAGCTTGATCTCGGCCTCTTCAGGATTGGGAGCCGCCAGAACCGCTGGCTCGAAGTATTTCACCTGACCATCGGCGCCGACGATGTAGTCGCCATACGTGTCGCGAATGGTTTCACCTGCGGTGCCCTTGTCAGCCCGGAAACTGCCGATGACCTGCCGCACCTTGCGCACCGCGTCTTCGCCGCGGAACAAGAGCATCATCACGCGTTTCCGCTGTCCGCTTTTCGGGTCTGGCGAATAATTGTCGAGGATGTATTGGCGGATGAGTTCCTGGATCTTGCGGTCTTGCGGGTCCTTGGGTGAAACCGCAATTTCCGCGTAGCGCTGGACCAGTTCGCGCCCGGGTGCGAACATGCGTGCCGCAACCAACTCCAGGGCGGTGCGCGTAAACAGTCGGGAGATCACGCCGCCCGTACGCGATTTGTAAACCGTGTACGGGTTGATCAGTACGTAAGCCAGTTCTTCTTTAGCAGCTGTCATGGTTAATAATATTCAGATTGTTGCGTTGACGCAGCACAGCCCTCAAGTTTGCAGACAAACCGCCCTCGCCAGCCCGCCGGGCGGCGAGGGATGTGTCTCGCCTTCCGTTTCGAACCGATGCGACGATGTACGGTTTACTTCTTGCCTCCCATGATGCGGAACAGCTTCGTGCCGCAGTCCGGGCAAACGCCCTGGAGGGCGGGACGACCGTTTTTCATGGTCACTTCCTGCGCCTTGGCGATTTCTTTCTTCGCTTTGCACTTCACACAATACGCTTCTGCCACGGTGCTTGCCTCCCCTTCGGTTCAATTTTCACTCGGAAAACTTGCGCCGCATCTTACTGGCATCGGCCAACCACCGTCAAGGTGCAAAACCGTGACGAAAAAGTCGGGGAAGATTCGAGGTCGGGTCAGACCTACTTCGCGGAGATCAGCGGGCCAATCGTCATTACCCCCAGCGGCGACACCACGACCAACTACACGGACAGCGGTGGTGCCACCAACGGCCCAGGCCGCTATTACCGGATTCGTCGTGTGCCCTGAAGATGTGGCGCGACCGGGACGCGCGACACAATTGTAACAACCGGCGAAGATTGTGATTGACAGGAATGGGGGGCTTTGGTATCGATACCAATGACGAATGGTTGTAATGCAGCATGCACGCGTAGCGAAACCAGTCCTAACAGGAGAAGCACAAATGAAATTGGCATTTGCGGTGTTCTTGGCGACTATCGGGCTGACGGCCAACCTCGCCCACGCCCAAAGCAACCTTCTGACCAACGGAGACTTTAACGATCCCAATTCTGTGGCACCGCCGACCGCTTGGACGTTGTGGACGTTTGGCGGTGGGTGGGCCAACCACCAGAATGATGCCAGCGGCCTGGATGGCACGTACTACATGGCCGATGGTGGTGGTTCCGGCGCTGGCGCCGGAGAGTACCAAATAGTGTCCGGGACAGCGGGAGACACGTACACGCTTACCGTTGACGGTGGCGCCCAGGCTTGGTGGTTGCCCTACGGTGAAATGAGGTTGTTCTTTCTCGATGCCAGCAGCAATCAATTGTCGGAGAGCTTCCTGGCGACCGTCGACCCAGCGGTGTATGGGCAGAATTATGACATAGCGCATCCGTGGTCTAATTTTACGCTGACTGCGGTCGCTCCCATCGATACAGCCATGGTAAAGGTTGAATTCGCTGAACCAAACGGAAGTGGAACCGTATGGTTTGACAACGCCGACTTGCAGGTTGTTCCAGAGCCAAGCACGCTGGCCCTCGTTGCCGGCAGCCTGGTGACTTTGCTGGGTTACCGATTTCGACGCGGCAAGTGATGCGGTGGTTGTCCATTCGATTCGTTATAGGCAGCGACCCAATCTGACCAGCGCGTCGGGTTGGGTTGTTGCCTTTTGACGACCGAGAGGAGAACCCCTGCACAACCCAGATCTCCCGGATTCGCTCCACGAGTCAATGTCATTGACGTGCAATGGCAGAAACCATCTCCCCCGGAGTCAGGAATCCGGTCTTGGAGCGGCAAGAAATGCTTGGAGGCATTGGCAGTGATGATACGATGCAGATTACACGGGACTGAATGACCCGCGATGTTCGCGAGGGGCTGGTCACATGGGAAATGCCAGGTAACAATAACCGAGTGACTTTGGCGGGCGATTCTTTCACCCTTGCGGCGGGATTTGGCTGCGCACCGACCGAGACCTCATGAGATTCTGGAACCGATCAGGCGCCAGCGGCGCTGGGATGGCAATCGTTTGCACGGTGCTGGCTTTCACCGGCTGCGGCACGCCTCCTCCGACCAATGGCCGCGTCGAGATCTCCTACTGGGAGAAGTGGACCGGATTTGAAGACGACGCGATGCAGGCCGTCGTGGATGACTTCAACCATTCCCAGAACCGCATTTTTGTGCGGAAACTCACGGGGATTGGGGAAATCGAGCGCAAGTTGATGCTGGCCACGGCCGGCGGAGACCCGCCCGATGTCGCGGGGATCTGGCCGGCCACCGTCACCGGCTTTTCCGAAAAGGGGGCGCTAACCCCCCTTGACAAGATGGTCAAGGAAGCGGGCATCAGGCGTGAGGATTACATTCCCGTCTACTGGGATTTGTGCTGCCATCATGGGTTCATCTGGGCGCTGCCGAGCACGCCAACCTCGCTGGCGTTGCACTGGAACAAGAAGCTGTTTCGCGAGGCGGGACTCGATCCCGACCAACCGCCGCACAGCCTGGACGAATTCGAAAGCATGTCCGAGCGGCTCACGATTGTCGAAATCAAGCGTGATGGCAAGGTGGTGCGCGTGCGCTATCCGGATCTGACGGACGCGGAAAAGAAGGCCAGGGATTTCAAACTGGTGCAGGTCGGTCACGATCCGCAGCAGCCGGGGTGGTGGATGCCAATGTGGGTGTATTGGTTTGGCGGGAAACTGTGGGACGGCCAGCGGCAGATCACCGCCAACGGCCCCGAGATGATCCAGGCGTTTCACTGGCTCCAATCGCAGTCCGAGAAGTACGGTGTCGATAACCGGCGCAGTTTCGGTGCGTCGTTCGGGAATTTCCAATCACCGCAAAACCCGTTTTTCTCCGACCAGATCGCGATGACCCTGCAGGGTGTGTGGATGTACAACTTCATCGACAAATACGCGCCACAGATGGAATGGGGCGTCGCGCCGTTTCCGGCGAAGGACCCCGCGAAGTACCCGCTGGTCACGATTGTGGATGCCGACGTGCTCGCCATTCCGAAAGGCGCTCGCCATCCGCGCGAGGCGTTTGAGTTCATCCGCTACGTCAACCAGCAGGGCCCGATGGAAAAACTATGCCTTGGCCAGCGCAAGTTCAGTCCGCTGGTCAACGTGAGCGATGAGTTTTACAGGCGACATCCCAACCCCTACATCAAGACGTTCATGGACCTGGCCAAAAGCCCGCACGCGCAGTATGCGCCGCGGCTGTCGGTCTGGGGAGCCTACAATGACGAGATGAACGTGGCCATCGACCGCATCATGGCGCTGAGTGCCACCCCGGAACAGGCGCTGGATACGGTGCAGTCGCGGATGCAGTGGAAACTGGATCGGATGTTGACCCGCTGGGACGCGGTCAGGGACGAGCGCCTTAAGGAGTGGAGCGACCATGACGCGCGGTGAGAAACGCAACCTGCGGCTCGGGCTGGCGTTCATCAGCCCGTGGATCGTCGGTTTTCTCGCGTTCACCGTGTTTCCCGTGTGCGCATCCATCTATTACTCCTTCTGCGATTACGACGTGCTCACGAAACCGGTCTGGGTCGGCGCGCTGAATTACCGGGACATGATCACCGACACCGTGTTCTGGAAATCGTTGTACAACACGTTGTACTACGCATTCCTGTCGTTGCCGTTCTGTCTGGTGATTGCGCTGTGGATCGCCGTGATGCTCAACCAGGACGTGAAAGGCCGTTCCGTTTTCCGCACGATCTATTTCCTGCCGTCGCTCGTTCCGGTCGTGGCGAGTTCGATGGTCTGGCTGTGGATTCTCAACGGCAACTTCGGCCTGCTCAACCACGCGCTCGAGTTACTCCACATCAAAGGCCCGCAATGGTTGGCCGATGAGAAATGGACCAAGCCATCGCTGATCCTGATGGCCATCTGGAGTTGCGGCAACACGATGGTCATCTACCTCGCCGCGCTTCAGGACGTGCCCCGCTCGTTATACGAGTCCGCCGAAATCGACGGCGCGAATCCGTGGGTGAAATTCCGCCATATCACCGTGCCGATGATCTCGCCGGTCATTTATTTCAACCTCATCATGGGCCTCATCGGTTCCCTGCAAGTGTTTGCCCAGGCCTACATCATGCTTGGCGGTGGCGGGCCGAACCGGTCGGCGCTGTTCTACACGGTGTATCTGTACCAGAATGCGTTCGACTACCAGCAAATGGGCTACGCGTGCGCGATGGCCTGGATCCTGTTTCTGATCATTCTGGCACTCACATGGCTGGCCACGCGCTCGACGCGCCGGCTCATCTATTACGGGGGAGAGTAACCCATGCGGCTCCTGCAACGTCTGCTCCTCTACCTCCTGCTCGCGCTCGGGGCTGTCACCTGCCTGATTCCCTTGCTGTGGATGATCTCCACGGGTCTGAAGCCGATTGAGCAAACCATGTCCTCGCCGCCGACGTGGCTCCCGTATCGGTTATATGTGGAGAAAGACGGCGCGCTCACGGAAATCCAGCCGGCCGACGTGGACAAGTACCCGGCCGACAGGATGGTGAAAAAATTCGCGCCGCGCTGGGAGAATTTCCAGAACGCCATCCACGCGATGAAGATATTCTGGACGTATCTCAAGAACACGCTGATCTTGTGCGTGCTCACGGTCATCGGCACCGTGGCATCGAGTTCCCTCGCGGCGTACGGCTTCGCGCGGATCGATTGGCGCGGACGCGACAAGTTGTTCCTGCTGTGCCTGGCGACGATGATGGTGCCGTTCCCCGTGGTGATGGTGCCCATCTATTGCCTGTTCCGCTGGCTGGGCTGGATCGGCACGCTCAAGCCGCTGTGGGTCGGCTCGTTCTTTGCCGGCGCGTTCAACGTGTTCCTGTTGCGACAGTTTTTTATGACGATTCCGAAAGACCTCTCTGAGGCTGCCCGTATCGACGGCTGCAGCGAGTTCCGCATTTTTTGGCAGATCATCCTGCCGCTGTGCCGACCCGCGCTGATGGTGGTCGCGCTGTTTCAGTTCATGTACACTTGGAACGATTTCCTCGGGCCATTGATCTACCTGACCAAACAGGACGACTACACGCTGGCGCTCGGCCTGCAGTTGTTCCAGAGTCAACACGGCGGTACCGAATGGCATTACCTCATGGCCGCCAGCACCCTCATCGCCCTGCCCATCATCCTCCTGTTCTTCTTCACCCAAAAGACCTTCATCGAAGGCATCTCGATGACGGGCATCAAGGGGTGAGGACAGACTCAGGACGATCTGAAGCTGCCGGCCTTTGCTGCCAAGCATGGCGGCTCGGTGGGTGAAGCCCTCCTCGGCTAAAGGAATTCCCGGAGCACCCATCGGATGGGTGCGGCGTTGCGGCAATCGCGATGATGATGAGCATTAAGACCACAAACCTCTCCGGTGCTGAAGAAGCGTTGACATGTAATATGTCGAGTGCTACTGACTCTCTGATGAGAGACCCAGGCAAGGTGACAATGGGCGACATTGCGCGCGCCACCGGTCTTTCGCCAATGACTGTTTCCCGGGTGCTCAGCAACCGTGGCTCCGTCTCAGAGGCAAAGCGGAAGCGGGTGCTGGCGACGGCCAAGCGGTTGAATTACCATGTGGACATCATTGCGCGGCAGCTCCGCGCCCAGCACACATTCCAGTTGGGCGTTGTGGCCCCATTTCAAGGATTGGTCGGCACGGTTTATTTCGGACACATTTTGCAGGGGATCCAGCAAGTGTTGACAGGGACAGACTACCATATTGCACTGTTTGACAGCCTTTCGGAGGACTTTAACGACGTCAGAAGATGTGTGAACCTTTGCCATGAGCGACGCGTCGGCGGGTTGATCGTCGTAGCCCCCGAGTTGAGCGCTCGATTCCCCGAAACGTTTGCCAATCTGCAGATGCCGATTATCGTTGTGGGCAGTTCTCTTGGCCAACACGGTATTAGTTATGTCGATGTAGACAACTACGGCGGCGCTTGTGCGATGACGCAGCACATTATACACCTTGGTCACACGAGAATTGGGTTCATCGGGGGCCGGAATGACCTGCGGGATGCATCCCAACGTGAATTGGGCTTCCGAAATACGCTGGCCAAGCATCGTCTCAGGGTCGTGGATGAATGGATTGTGCAGGGGGAATACGAAACCAGGAAGGCTTTCCAACTGTCCATGAGTTTGCTGGCCAAGAGCCGACGTCCGACGGCAATCTTCGCCGCGAATGATCAAATGGCTTACGGGGCCATTGACGCCGCTCGGGTTCTGGGACTCAAAGTTCCTGAGGATCTTTCGGTCGGGGGCTTCGATGATCTTGAAGCATCGGCGGAGTTTGTGCCCGCTCTGACAACCGTCGCGCAACCGATGATGGATCTCGGGCGGGTCGCCGCCCGCTATCTGCTGGAGGTTCTGAACGCGGCCGAGCCTCCCGGAGTTATGCACAAGCGGTTGCCGGCTCGATTGGTGACGCGTTCGTCAACGGCTCCACCGGGTCGCGAACACCCTCGATAGCGGCCGTGTCCAAGCAGCCAAAGCTTTCTCGGTTGAACCAGGAGCCAACCCGCTTTCGGTGGTGAAAATGTCTTTGTATTATACAGTTCTCAATAGGGCTTACCGACGCGATAGAACTGTTTCTGGGCAGGCGCGGGCAGCGAATTGGTGAGGTCGCGTATTCCGCCATTGCCGATCACGTTGGTGAGCACGGTGGACCAGTTGGTGCCGGACAGATCGGGAGCTCGCTGCAGGTAATACACGGCATTGGAGATGGACTGGAAGGAGATCACCGCATTGGTGCCTTGGAACAACTTGGCCGACTTGATGACGGGAGCGGCGGTGCTCGTCACGCGCAGGCTGTTGGCGTAAAAGTTGTGCCATGCGTCAGACAGGTCTTGAAGGTTATACACCGCGATGCTGTCGATTCCCGAGCCGGCCGTGCCGGAGAGGGTTCCCGTGACGTTGGTCGAGGCGCCGCTGCTCAGGTTCGACAAGGTGAGCGAGTACGTATCGACGCCGGTCAGATTGAAGTCAACCTGGAAGCCGCCGGTGTCGTAACCCAACAACGACGGGTTCGCATGACCATCGTAGATGTGCGGGCTGCCGTTGAAATACAGGCTCAGACGTTCCCCGCTGTTGTAGGCCGACTGGCTGTTGCCTGTGCGGAAGTCAATTCCCACCGCGTCGCCATCGACGAATGAATTCTGGACCTGCATCTCAAAGAGCTGACCCACGGCCAATGATCCGCCGTTGAATCCACGCGAGGCGAACACCTGGGCTTGAGAAGGCGCGGCGACGGTATTCGTGTCCGCCGAGATTCCCCAGGCTTGGGGCCCATTTGGCCCCGTGGTGTCGATCCCCGGCAATGTGCGGGGGTTGCTAGCCCCACAGCAGCCCTGGGTGCAATCATTCGCGTAGAAGTACCCGTTGCCCGCGAGCACATACATGGTCCACGGGCTGAACCCGTAGCCGCCGTTGAGGCCGGTGGCCCAAGCGTTCGTGTAGGCGACATCGGCTGCGCTATCAGAAGCTTCGTTGGCGATGTTCGGTTGACCGGGTCCGGTCACGCTCATGCTGTTCCAGTACACGTTTTGATAGCAGTAGCTGGAGGGACTCTCCGTGAACAGCGCTACGCTATCGAGTCCCGCACCGGATACGCCATTCAGCGCGCCGGTCGTGGTGACTGAAGCCACGCTGGTCGACGGGTCCAAATTGGAAATCGTGAGAGAGTAGCTATCCACACCGGTCAGAGTAAAGTCAACTTTGTAGCCTGCGGTGTCCCAGGGCATACCGGTGTCGACGGCGCCATTGGTGGCCGCCGCATCTTTGTCCCAGATCAACCAGTCTGTGTTGGGGCTGCGGTACAGGTTGAGGCGTTCGCCAGCGCCATGAGACGACATATCGGTGCTGGTGCGAAACTCGATGCCAAGCCCGCCATCGACGCTGCCGTGTTGAACATAGATTTCGAAAGTCTGACCGACGCTCAATCGGCCACCGGTGAAGCCGCGATAGGCGACCGCGCCAACTTGTGGCACGTCATTCGTGCTGCAAAACAGACTGTTGGTGTCGGACGACATGCCCCACGCCACGCCGGAGGTATCGATGCCGGGAGCGGTATGGTTACAGCCATTCACGGCATCGTTGACGTAGAAATACCCGTTACTGGCGCAAGGCAGCGGGACGATTGTCCACGCGGTGAACCCATAGCCCCCGTTGGTACCCGACCATCCGCCGGAGTAGGCTGGATCCGCGGCGCTGTCGAAGGCGACATTGGCGGCGCTCGCCGCAGTGGCCAGCGTAATGATGGCGGTGATGACTAGGCATGCTCTCTTCATGTACGCGTCTCCTGTGGGTTGAAAAGCATTTTACTAACCGGCATAAATCCTCATCGAGGTGGTATCGATACCATAACATCACTCGGTTTGTCAAAGGAATTTTGCGCGTTTTTTCGAATGACCTGAGGAAGGGTGACGATATGTTGCAAGCCAGTCATTGACAACACGCTACAAGATATATTATCGAGAACGCCACATGAGCGCCAGCGACCCCAAAATAGCGGCCATGATCGATGACATCGCGCGCGCGACGGGTCTGTCGATACTGACAGTTTCGCGGGCGCTGTCGAACATGGGGTATGTGTCGGCGCAGCCGCAAGCAGGTCTCGGTGGCGGGCAAGGAGCTCGATTACCAGATGAATATGATGGCGCGCGAGTTCAGCAGCAATCGCACGCTTCTCTTGGGCCTGATTGCCCCATTTCGCGGATTGTTGGGTACTTTTTTTACTTTGGCTGGGTGTTGCAGGGCGTGCAGCAGGGCGTCTCCGGAACGGGTTGCCACATGGTCCTCTTCGACGGTCAGTGGGGGGACGTCAATTGCGCTTGACAGATTGAGCGCGGATGTGATATCGATACCAAGACATTCAGAAACTGGTCGACGCCACCAATGGATAACGGAGCGCAGTCACGATGAGCGGGAAGACAAGCAAAGAACAACCAAGCCTCGTTCATGACTTGGCGAACCGCAGCGTGGCTGCGCCTCCATTGGCCTGCGGGTTAGCATTGATCGCGTGGCCGCGGTTGGGGGCCAAGTGATGAGCCAGGCATCAGGCCCAGCCGACGCAGTTGTCTCGCCGCAGTCCGTCTCGACAGCCCTGCCGCAACCGGAGTTGACGACGCCAACGGTCGTTGTCCCTGTCAAGCGATCCAACGCGCCCCCCGGCGCCTCCAAACTCGGTCGCGGCCCTCGTCGCCGGAGTTACTGTTTCCCGCGAGCTTTTGCGTGGGGAGTGGCAACGGCGGCGGCGCAAATCGAAGGGGCCGCGTTCGAGGACGGCAAGGGCGAATCGATCTGGGATCGCTTTGCCAGGGTGCGGAAGATCGACAGGCCGACCGTGGCTTGCGACCATTATCATCGGTATCGCGATGACGTGGCATTGCTCGGGCGCTTGGGCATTCCGAACTATCGGTTATCGGTGGCGTGGCCGCGAATTTTCCCCCAGGGGGATGGCGCGCCGAACCCCAAAGGTCTGGAGTTCTATGACCGATTGATCGACGCGCTGTTGGAAAACGGTGTCACGCCCTGGGTCACCTTGTATCATTGGGACCTGCCGCAGGCGCTCGAAGACCGTGGGGGGTGGCGAGTCCGCGCCACGCCCCAGGCGTTTGGGCGGTACGCACAACTGGTTGTGCAGCGGCTGGGCGATCGGGTCAAGAACTGGATGTCGATGAACGAGGTTCTGCGGTTTGTGCCCTGCGGCTACCTGTACGGTTGCGATGCGCCCGGGGCAAAGGAATCCGCCGCGGTCGTCAATCAAATTTATCATCACGCATTGCTGGCTCACGGTTATGCAGTGGAAGCGGTTCGCGAACTGGGCGGCAAACGGTCGCGCGTTGGGCTCGTTCACAATCCACCGGTGCCCGTGCCGGTGACGGAAACAGCAACCGATATCACCGCGGCACGAGCGGAGTATCTGAGGGAAACCGAACAACTGATGGGGCCGTTGTATGGGGGATCCTATACAGCCTCGTTCCTCAAACGTGCGGGCGCCGATGCGCCGAAGGTCGAGCCGGGCGATCTCGAATTGATTTCACAGAAGACGGACTTTCTTGGTTTGAACGTCTACTTCGGTGAATTTGTGCGACGGGGATCCAACGGCGAGGCGGAACGGATCGCGCTGCCTTCGCAGTATCCCAAGGCGGACATTTCGTGGCTGAACATCGTGCCCCAGGCCATGTATTGGGGGATTCGTCACGCCCGCGAAGTCTATGGCGTGGAGACGGTCTACATCACCGAGAATGGCGCGCCGTACGTCGACCAGGTATTGCCGAATGGCGAAGTCCACGACCTGGGCCGGCGCGAGTATCTGAGAAATCATCTGATCTCGCTGCATCGTGCCATCCATGAGGGGTTTGATGTTCGCGGGTATTTCCTATGGTCGTTGCTGGACAACTACGAATGGGCGGAGGGGTACGCGAAACGGTTTGGCATGGTCCGCGTTGATTACCGGACGCTTCAGAGAATCCCGAAACTCAGTGCCGATTGGTACGCGAAGGTAATTGAGGAAAACTGCGTGATCTAGGTGTGGCAATGAAGGTCGCGCACCGAGCAGGTCGAACATGAGCGGCTCATCACGATTGGCATTCCGGCCGGCGAGCTCGCATCGTCGGGAAGGTTTCACGCTGATCGAGTTACTGGTGGTCATTGCCATCATCGGCATCCTGGCGGGGATACTGTTGCCCGCGCTGGGCAAAGCGCAGAAGGTAGCCAAACGGGCGGCCTGCGTGGACAATGTGAAGCAGATAATGCTGGCGTGCCTCATGTACGCAGACGACAACGATGAACGTTTGCCTTTCGCGTTCACGATTGGCTATGAGCATCCGTACTATATCCAGTACTCTGGGACAGATCCATGGCTGCAGGATCTCTTAATCCCCTATAGCGTCAGTATGAAATTCAACATTGGAAAGGTGTTTCGGTGTCCGACTGTTCAAAATGCCAACGGGACTGGCTGGTTGACGGCAACAAGCCAGTCCAGTTACCGGTATAATTGTTACTGGGCAACGGCGTCTGCCCATGGCACGCATTTGCCTGTGACGGCTCCAGGACGCCGCATTTCGAGTGTGTCCAACGCCTCGTCGGCAGTTCTTGTCTCGGATATTGCATACACGGATTGGCAGGCCGGCTGGTTCCCACACGACGGGATCAACGCAGGTTACGTGGATGGTCATGTCGGGTTCGTGACCATGGCCGAATTTGTGGCGCAGGGTAGCGGCGACTTGTTATCCACGTTCTATGCCACCGGTTGGGAGTAGCATGAATCGTATTATCAGTTTCGCAACTGGCTTGACTTGCCTTTGGGGATCAGTGGGAGTTCTTTCGGCGAAAATTGCGGTCGTGGAAGACATTGCTCCTCCGAAATTGATAAATCCGTCGTTCGAGGAGCAAGGTGAGACGGCTGACCGGGCAGCAGGTTGGGGGCGTTGGGGCGACTGGTTCAACCGCGAGGAAGGCTGGACGCCGGTGCATAGCGGGCATTGCATCCTCGCCTACCATCATTGGGAAATTCCCAGTGCCAAGGATTCCGGGGTCTATCAAGATATAGCCGGCGCGGTCAAAGGTGCGTCGTACACGTTTGGCATTTACGTCAGCGTGGACAAAGCCAAGACTCCCATCAGGGACGCCGTGAGCATCGAGGTGCGTCTGGAATCGACCGTGGACGGGAGCCGGCAAACTATTGCCTCCAAGCTGTACAAGGTGGCTGATCTTCCACCGGACGACTGGCAGAAGCTGACCGTGTCCGGTTCCGCGAACAGTGATACGTTGCGAGTGCTGGTGATTGTGACCCCATCGCCCATGGATGGAACTCGCGGTGGAGCCCTCAGGTTTGACGACGCGTTTCTTGAACCGACCAACTCAATCACGGCGGCACAACAATGATATCATGAACGCTTCACGACGAACGTTCTCATCGGTGGCAGTTGCCGCCGCGTGCCTGTGGGGCGTTCTGCTCCTTTCGCCAGGGCGGGCTGCCGATCCGGATCCGTTTCTGATCGCCAATGGCATCAACATCCGTAATGGCCACGGAACGGGGGATGTTGTCCAGTTGCGCGGTGTGAACCTGGGCAGCTGGCTCATTATGGAAGGCTGGATGTGTCCGATGGACTCCTCCGGGGGGCTTACCAACAATTACGCTGTTGTTCAAACTCTCGACAGCCGGTTCGGAGTCAGTACCGAGCAAAGCTTGATCAGGACTTACCAATATACGTGGATTACGACCAACGACCTCGACAACATTCGGGCGATGGGCATGAACTACATCCGGATGCCGTTCTGGTGGGGGAATGTCCAAACATTGAGTGGCGCGTGGCGCGGCGACGCCTTCGATCGGATGGATTGGGTCGTGAGCAATGCCTGGCAGCGCGGACTCTACACCATCGTCGACTTGCACGGCGCGCCCGGTGGGCAGAACAGCAGCGAATCCACCGGGCGAGAGAACCAGAACCAGTACTGGACAAGCACTGCCGACCAGAACCAAACGGCCGTCATCTGGTCGAATGTCGCGGCCCACTTCGCAGGTAATCCCGCCGTGGCCGGTTACGACCTTATGAACGAGCCGAGCGGCGCGCCGACGCAAGCCGCAATCTGGTCCGCGTACAATAGCCTGTACCTGACAGTTCGAGCAGTTGACACCAATCACATGATTATGATGGAGGGATGCTGGACCGGCACGGGCACCAGCGGCCAGTCGTTAAACTGGCAGTGGGACGTTCTGCCTCCTCCGTCGACGTATAATTGGAGCAATGTTGTCTACGAGATGCACTCCTACCCGGGCACCAACAGCCTGTCGGGTGAGGAAGCGGAAGCCAACAAGCAGGTGAGCGACTTCCAAAACCATCAGTCATGGAATGTTCCCTGCCTCATCGGTGAGTTCAACTGTTATGGTACAACGGCCGCGTGGCCGTACTTTGTTCAGCAGTTCGATACGAACGGCATCAGCTGGTCCGTTTGGTCGTATAAAGCCATTCACGGCTCTCCCCCGGACGGGTGGGGCCTCTACGACCCCGTCGGCACGTGGCCGTCCACTCCGAATATTCAGACCAGTTCGACCACCACCATTTCCAATGACTGGTCAGCTTGGAGCACGAAGGCGGCCTTTGGGATCAATCCAATGCTCCAACAATACCTGGGGGGACCGCTGGCCGTCGCGGACTCGTACGCCGCCACGTCGGGAGTGCCCCTGACAGTCGGCAGCAGTGCAGGGATGCTGGCCAACGATTTGGACGTTAACCTGGGCCTGTCCGGGATCCAACTTTCGGCCGTGTTGGTGAGCGGCCCGACGAATGGTCAACTAACGTTGAACGCGGACGGCTCGTTCTCCTACACCTCAGCGGTCGGCTTCATCGGGGCCGACACGTTCCGCTACAGCGTTTACGACGGGTACGTTGATTCCGTGAATATCGCGGATGTGTCGATTCAGGTGAGCGGTTCCGGATCCACGACCTGCGGGATTCTTGCTTCGGATACTGCGAACGACCCGGCCTATACCAACGCATACCCGTTAGCCTGGTCCAACGGATTGAATGGGGGATATGGTTTTGGTGCGTGGACCATGAGTCCGGCGAGCAACTCGTCCAACGCAGGTTTCTTCATCGGCTCATCCACCAGCAATGGCGTCATCCCCTCCCTGGGAATCGATGTCAACGGCAAATCGTGGGGATTGTATGCCAATACCAACGTGTCCCAAGGCACAGCTGTCGCCTTCCGGAGCTTCACGGAAGGCTCGTTGGTCGTCGGCCAGTCATTTAACATCTCGATGGATAACGGGTGGGTCAACTCCGGGGGCGGTGCCATGGGCTGGATCCTGCGCACCGGCAACGACACCAACAACAAGAACAATGGCGAGCGCTTTGAGTTTTCCTATCTCGGTGGCGGGATCGGCGCATATCAAATCTTCACCAATCCGGCCGCGCCGCCGATTAATACCAGCCTGGGGTATACGGACAATGGAATCACATTGAGCTTCACCTTGACCAGCGCGGATACGTTTTCGTTGGCGATCGTGGGGAACAACCCGGCCGTTTCCAACACGGTCACGGGCACACTGGGAGGCACGCCTGGATCCGGCATCAATAGCGTCGCGCTGTACAACCAGTTTGCCGGACAAGGTGCAAATTACGATCTCTATTTCAACAGCATGAGCATTACGGGCTGCGTATCGTCAGTTCCCGCAGGCCCCTTCAATATCAATTCCTTCCAGGTGCTCAACGGGAGTAATGTGGTTATCGGTTTTGTTACGACAAACGGGGCCTCCTACGCCGTGGAGAGCACGAGCGATCTCGTAACCGGAGCTTGGTCCGCCGTGGCGAGCAACATACTGGGGACAGGTGGGATGGTGTCCATCACCAGCTCGGTGCCGCCCAGTGCCACGCAACAGTTCTACCGTGGCCGGGGCCTCGTTCCGTAGACGCGCTGCCGGTCGGTACGATGACCAAGAAGACCTTTTATTTCCAGCGCCTGCATTCACGGCTTGACCAAGTCGGAGGAAAGAACGAGTTGCTTACCGTCAAGGATGCAGGACACGATGGGCCGATGTTCGAGACGCCCGAAATCCAGAAGAAAGTCATTTCCTTCCTGCGTGAATCGGCGCGAGGAGGTAAATGACGAACACAGCGTGTACTCAGGGTCGAATACGAATGATTTCTTCCTCACAGCGAGTTGCAATTGTTGCGGCAGTGACCTTGACGTTATGGCTCTCCGCGTCGTGTGCCAACGCCGAGACCTCACCAAAACCGACAGCACTTCCACCACTCCACGCCAACGGCACGGCCATCGTCGATGACAAAGGGCAGCCGGTGCTGCTGCGCGGGTGCAACTTGGGCAACTGGTTGCTCAATGAACTGTGGATGATGGAGATGTGGCGTCCGGACGATCCGAAGGATCAGTGGCAAATGGAGGAGTTGCTGCAACAGCGTTTCGGCGTGGAGGAAAAGGAGCGCCTGCTCGAACTGTATCGGGAGAATTGGATCAAGCGGCGGGATTTCGACATCATCAAGTCTTGGCGGTTCAATGTGGTGCGACTGCCATTCTACTACGGCCTGCTCGAAGACGACGCCACGCCGGGTCAGCTTCGCCCCGATGCCTTCCGGTGGCTGGATCGCGCCATCGCGATGGCCGCACAGGCGGGTATCTATGTGATCGTGGACTTGCATGGCGCGCCCGGAGGCCAAAGCACCAATCAGTGCACGGGACATGGCGACCAGAACAAGCTCTGGCTGCCGGAGAATAGAAAACGGGCGGCATTCCTCTGGAAAAAGATCGCGGAGCGCTATCGCGACAACCCGACCGTTGCGGCCTACGATTTGCTAAACGAACCCTACGGCGACTTCCACGGCGAGCCGCCCGATTTGACCATCGTCACGACCGTGGACGAATTGGTCCATGCGGTTCGCGAAGTGGATCAAAGGCATTTGATCCTTTGCGCGGGATCCCTCCAAGGAATGGCGATGTATGGGGCTCCGGCTTCCCACGGGTGGAAGAACGTCGGCTACACGGAACATTTCTATCCCGGTCTGTTCGGTGGCGTCCCGTCATTGGAAACGCACGCGCGGTTTGTCAGTCTCGACTTGCGGGGGAAAGCGGAGTTGCTCAAGCAATGGAACGTGCCGTTCCTGGCCGGCGAGTTCAATGTGGTGCTCGATAAGGCCGGCGGCGCAGCCATGATGCGGCGCTACTATGACATCTATGCCTCGAATGGATGGGCGGCCACGATGTGGTCGTACAAGATCATCAAGCACCAGGGCGGACGTCACCCGGACAACTGGTATATGGTGACGAACCGCGACGATCTGAAGATTCCCCACTTCCGCACGGATTCGAAGGAGGAAATTGAGGGCTTCTTCCGGACCATGGGAACCATGGAGTATGCCCAGGATGACGGGTTGCGCATCGCGTTGACAAGCCGTCAGCCTCCCGCCCTGACTCTGCACGAGTACCCGGTCGTCTCCGGGCCTGCTCCGCAGGATCGTTTGCCGGATAAATGGGAGAGCATCGACATCGGCGAACCGCTTATCAAAGGCGGACAGCGCGTTCTGGCCACGGATTGCCTAGAGGTCTTTGGGGCGGGGCGCGATGTTTTCGAGGGCAACGATGAATGTCACTTCATTTCGCGGAACGCAGAGGATCATTTTGAACTGAGTGCGAGCCTCACCCCGCCGGTTGACAGCCACACATACGCCAAGGCGGGGCTGATGTATCGCGCAGATCTCAACGCGGACGCGCCGATCGTGATTGTGAGCTTGAATCCCGATGGCACGTGCACGTTTGCATACCGACGAAAGGCGGGAGCGCGGATCACCGAGAACCGCATCGTGCCTGCTGGACAAACACGCACCCTCCGTCTCGTCCGCGATGGAACTCGGTTTCAGGCCACCGCTCTTGATGGTGATGACAAGCCATTGGCCACGCAATCTGCCGACCTGCCCGATCTCGCAGCCGCAAAAGGCAATATCGGACTTTTCGTTCTGAGCCACGAGGCGATGCTCCTCAGCAAAGCGACTTTCACCGACATCCAACTCCGCTGATCCTCGTGCCGCGAGCGCGACTTCGCATCGCGCGCACCCGTGCTTGTAGAGGCAGCGTCGTTTTATGTGTTGTCCAAGCATTACTCAACGGTAGCTGCCTTTCTGTCAGCCGATTAGGGTTTGCTTGCTCACACCCGGTATCAGCCGACATTCAGACACCCGTATTTTGAGGTCAAAGCGCCGCTTCTTGATGTGCTCTCCAATGTGGCGCAGGTTCGCTGGATGCAACGCGGATTTCCATAAATGGCTGATGTGTTTTGGCTTTTTGCAGGTGAAACCCAGGTGACAAAAAGGCACCGCTGCCAACTGGCATCGGCCAACAAGCATCAAGGTGCAAAACCATGACCAAAGGGGCCAATAACATTGGTTGGGAGGTTGTATTCTTCGGCTCTCCGTGGTATTATAAATACGAGGCATTTAGTCGTCACCAAGCAGCACAGAGGGAATGGACACTACTCTTGCGAGCCAGAAAGTCCAAGCGGCGGCGTGCACCTTGCGCCGGTCGTTGGGAGTCGTCATTGCTGCCGTGTTGATGTTCTTGGTCGCCTGCGAACACTCTGATTCCGTCTCAGACGCTACGGCGGAACAAGAGGTCAACTACCAGCGCGCCAGGCACCTATGCGAGCAACAGGACTTTCCAGGCGCAGCGGAGTTTTTCAATAGGGCGCTATTGGTGAACCCGGCGTTTGCCAACGCACACTTGGAACTGGGTTTGTTATACGAGAACCGATTGGCTGACCCGATATCCGCCATTTATCATTACCGGCGGTTTTTGGAGCTGCGGCCAGATTCGGACAAGAAGCAGTTGGTTGAAGACTTTATCGAACGCGCCAAGCTGTCGTTGGCGGCAAAATTGCCCCAATCCCCCATCGTCGATCCGGGCGAGTTGACACGGTTGGAAAATGAGAAGACGGCGTTGCTGCAGGAGAACGCTGCGCTTCGAACGCTAGTGGCGGAATTGGAAAAGGTGGGTAACGCCGCACAACTGGTAGCGACGACGCCGACAACCGTTACGGTGGCTTCGGCCGCTCCGCCGGTTCCAACCACGGCGACCACGCCTGCGGTTGCTCCGGGAATTGTGATGGCGGCGGCACCCATCATGTCGACGCCCGAGACATCGACCATGGAGTCGTCGCGGGTGCGGACGTATACGGTGCAGCGAGGCGACACATTGCAGTCACTGGCGTTAAGGTATTACGGGTCGCGAGCGGCGTGGGAAAGGATTTTTCAGGCAAATCGGAGCGGTCTGCCAAGCAAAGATCAGTTGAAGGTCGGGCAGCAGTTGGTAATTCCCTGATACGAAACGTGGGTCGAATAGGGCGAGAGGGTTATGTTGAATAAGGTATTCGCGGGGTTGGTGATCGCGTTTTGGGCAGCCATGATGACGGCGCTGGTGCGTGTCGAAGTTTTCCCGCAGCCGACGGTGATCGAAACTTTTTCGACCGAACGGGTCATGAGGAAAGTGTTCTCGAATCCCGAACCCCTGAGTCTGGACGTGTATTACAACTCCAGCAATCGCATCGGCCATTGCACGATCGAAATCCAGCCACAAATGAGTGACAAGCCTGGCGACGAATCCGGCCCGACGCAAAAGGTGGTCGGTTACAAAGTCACCAGTGACTTGAAAGTCAGGCTGTCGGCATTTGGAATGCCATCGCGGCTGACGCTGGTTGGCGAAAGTATTTTCAGCAGGAAATTGGAACTGGAACACTTTCGGTTTAGCACCGTCATCGGCGAAGGTCGGACGGGTGCGGCTGGCCCGGGAGATGGTCGCGTGAATGTGATCGGAGACGATCATGCCAAAACGGTGCAGGTGGCGTTCGATTTTGGCGACTTCCACGATGAACGTCTCTTTGACTTTGATCAGGTCAAGGACGCGGGCTTTGCCAACGCATTCGGATTGCCGGGGATGGCCAACTTCAGCTTCCTCGGAGGTGGCGGACTTCCCAGTGGTCTCGGTGTGTCTTCGGACAAGGGCGCACACGCGCAGCCCGCGACGACCACGGCCCTCGACCGCTTGGAAATCGCGGGCAATCTGCAGCGTGTGTACCTCGTGTATTCGAAGATCGACGACCAGATGTGGACGAAGATCTGGGTGGACGAGTCGGGTCAGGTTCTCAAGGTGGTTACCTCGATGGGGCTGGAGATGCGAAGCGATGCCGCACTGGGAATGGGCGAAGACCCGAATCGAATGGATCGCAAAAGGGGCGGTGGACGTGAGTCCCCGCTGGGGACAACGTCCCTCTCACGGGGGACCAGACCATGATCCGCACCGAACATCTCACGAAGCGGTACGGCGGGCTGGTGGCCGTCAACGACCTCAACCTCGATATCCCGCAGGGCCAGTTCTTCGCGTTCCTCGGACCGAACGGCGCCGGGAAGACGACCACCATCAAGCTCCTGGCGGGATTGCTCAAGCCCACCTCAGGCCGCGCGTTTATCGGAGGCTATGATATTCAGTCGGATCCGGTCGAGGCCCGCAAGATCATCAGCTACGTGCCGGACATGCCATTTCTCTATGACAAACTCGAGCCCATGGAATTCATGTTGTTCGTCGGCCAGCTGTATGGAATGGAACATGCAGAGCTCGCGCGGGCGAGCGACGAACTGTTTGATGTGTTCGGGTTGGACGAGGTCCGCACGCAGCCGATCGAAGACCTTTCCCTCGGCACGCGACAGCGCCTGGTCATTGCCTCCGCGCTGCTGCATAAGCCCAAGGTGATCATTATCGACGAGCCGATGGCCGGCTTTGACCCGCGGAGTGCGCGGGTGGTCAAGAATGTTCTCAAGAAACGTTCCCGTGCCGGTGTGACCGTGTTTCTTTCAACGCATATCTTGCATATCGCCGAGGAGTTGGCCGATCAGGTGGGCATTTTGAACCGCGGCAAGCTGATTGCGGTGGGAACGATCGATGAACTCCGGGAACTCAGCGGTGAACAGGGCGAACTCGAAGACACATTTCTGGCGCTGACGCGCGGAGAGGAGCGAGCGACCGAACGGCCATGAACGCCCTGAAGTTTTTCCGGTTGCTGATCGAGCTCAACCTGCGGATTGTCCGCCGCAACATCCTCACGTTACGGGAGAAATCGCTCCTGATGGTGTCGGTGATCACCTTGTTCGTGATTGGCTACTGGTTCGCGGCTTACGCCATCTTCTACATGGGGTTCCGCCATCTGGCGGAAGTACCGGGTCTCCAGGTGATCGTGCTGGACCGGATGCTCTACCTCTTCTTCGCATTCCTGTTCCTGATGTTGATGTTCTCCAACATGATCATTGGCTACTCGACGTTGTTCAAGAGTCAGGAAACCCAGTGGATGCTCACGCTTCCCGTCCGCAGTCTCGACGTGTTCCGATGGAAACTCATGGAGACAACCCTGCTGGCGAGTTGGGCGTTCCTGTTTCTGTCGGCCCCGTTGATGGCCGCCTACGGGAATGCCCGACACGTGTTGCCGAGCTTCTATCTGAAGGTGTTCCTGTTGTTTATCCCGTTCACCGTCATCCCGGCGGCGCTCGGGTCGATCGCGATCCTGATCGTCACCCGCTACCTTCACCGACGGGTTTTCAAGTGGGTGCTCTTCGGCGTCAGCGCCGTGGGCATCGCCGCCGCCGTCACGTTTTTAAAGCCCATGCAGGCCGAACAACTGGAGCAGGCCCAAATGGTGGCTTCGCTCACGCAATTGCTTCACAACAGCAACATGACCCTGCAACCGATGTTGCCGAGCTACTGGGTCGCTTCGAGCATGATTGCCTGGGGGGAAGGCTGGTCGAGGAAGGGGCTGTTCTATTTTCTCGTTCTCCTGAGCAACGCCATGATGGCCACCCTCGTTTGCCTGACCATCAGCCGCCGATTGTTTTACGAAGGTTGGTCGCGCAACCATACCCAGGGTGATTTTCAGCTGGGTGTCCCGCTCTTGGACAAACCCATCAATCTCCCGCGCGCGGACCTCGCCGACCGCATCGTCAACCTCTGGCCGCGCCTCCATCACGTCACCCGCGCCCTCGTCATCAAGGACATCCGCGTGTTCTGGCGCGATACCTCCCAGTGGAGCCAGTTCGTGATCTTCTTCGGCCTGCTCGGCCTCTACGTCCTGAATCTCCGCAGCGTCGCCTACGATTGGAGCAATGAGTACTGGGCCAGCTTCGTCTGCTTCCTCAACCTCGGCGCCTCCAGCATGACACTGGCCACCTTGACCACCCGCTTCGTGTTCCCCCAGTTCAGCCTCGAAGGCAAACGCCTGTGGATCGTCGGCATGGTCCCCAACGGCCTCAAACGCGTCCTCCTCGAAAAATTCTGGCTCAGCAGCGTCTGCTCCGCCGCCATCACCCTCTGCCTCATGCTCACTTCCAGTTGGATGCTCCACATTCCCGGCTGGCTGACCCTCCTGTTTGCCTCGACCGTCATCGTCATGAGCTTCGCCCTCTGCGGCATCGCCGTCGGCATCGGCACGCTCTTCCCCAACTTCTCCTCCGGCTCAACTGCCAACCGCCGCGACGACAACCCCGCCCGCATCGTCTCCGGCTTCGGCGGCACCTTCTGTTTCCTCCTCAGCCTCGTCTACATCGTCCTCGTCATCGGCTCCGAAGTCCTCCCCATGTACCAGAGCTTCGCCGCCAACGGATTCAACGACCGCGGCCAACCCTGGGGCCTCGTCTTCTCTTGGATCTTCGTCGCCTTCCTAAGCCTCTTCGCCACCACCATCCCCATGTCCCTCGCCCTCAAAAAAGTCGACTCCCTCGAAATCTGACTTTAGCTCAACCCAGCTCTCCCCACCCGCCCCGACGCAAACAAAGCCGAATCCACGTCGTTTTGACCCTCCGAACGGCCCCACGAATAGCTCCGGACCCCCAAACGAAGCCAATTTTAGCAAAACGAAGCCAAGTGACAAAATGGCACACTTTGGTTGCTAACGCATTGTCCATCAAGCCAATCCACAACCTCCAACACTCCAAAAAATTGGCTTCGTTTGGCAGAATTACATATATGGGGCGTACCCCCCCTGTTTACCCTGAGCAACGTCGAAGGGTTTGCCCTGAGCTTGTCGAAGGGAGCGCGGTCGAAGGGTCCCCTGTAGCCGCGCGCGGCGAGCGCGGACCCGATGCCGTCGTTCTGTAGCCACGGCGCTCTGTCGCCGTGCCCTTTCTTCCCCTATATCAAAGAACAACCAAACCGCGCTGACTATACACTATCAAATATATACTGTCTAGTCATTTTTCAATGTCGGATGCCCCGAGCCTGATCCGGGGCGACGATCCACTTTGAATCATAGGTTTCCCGCCGCAGGCGGACTGCCGGCTCTGGCGGGGCAGCCGGCCCGGCTGTCGCCGTACTCCCGTCGTCCGTCCTGCCTTCCGCTCTTTCGCTTTCCGCCGACTCCTCGTCTCCTCGCCCCTTGGGGGAGAGGATTAAGGTGAGGGGTCCTCCTGCCGTCGTTTCCTCCCCGCCGCCACCTCCCTTCTGAGATCTTAAATCTCCAATCTCAAATCCCCGCACGTCCACCCGCCGCCCCCGGCCCCCTGTAGCGGCGCTCGGAGCCTGCACTGAGCGCAGTCGAAGTGACCGTCGGTCGTTGCCGTACCGTCGTCTCGCTTGTCTCCCGTCCCTCATCTCCCATCAGCCATTTCCCATTGACCATCTCCCCCCACGCCGGGCTTGCTTGCCAATTCCGCCGCTTGTAGACTGCACGCCGTGACCAACCTTACATCGCTTAAATTGAGATCATGAGCGACAAGGACCTCAGAACACACGAAGTCACTTTTTGCAGCCGCGTTTCAAAGTGGGCGGACTCGCTTTTTGAGAGCAATCCATCTCTGCCGTTCAAGCGCACGGAAATTGAGGAGTCCAAAGGCATCAACCGCAAGCGTTCAGATCTGCGCGTCTATGACGCGAAGAAAAAGTTGATTGTTGCGGGGGAAGTCAAGTTGCCGGGGACGCCCGAAGGACGCAACGCATATAATTCTGCCCTATGGTGAGCACAATAGCTTCGCTTCCGAAAGGAGCAAGGCTGTGCCTGTCCCACAGCGTTCAACGTGCGCAAATCGCACGCCTTGGTATGATTTGACCTACACGAAATGCGGTCAGCCATCACTTGCAATCCTCGCAATCAGGCTTACCTTGTAGTGGAGAGTCGAGCGACCCTCTCATCAAGTCAGGTACGTTGAGGGAGAAATACCCACCCTTGGGAACGGCTCGAGGGTCCAAAACCGAGAGATGTGCCTCGACTCTCCCTCCGTTTCCACCTCCCGAATCCACAGCCGCTCAGGTCTGCCGCCCACCTGCTTCCCGGCTTCCGCCTTCTGTCTCCTGTCTCCTGAATTCTGTCTCCCTTCTCCCTTTCATTCTTTACATTTTCCCGCCCCCTGCTATCCTACCTCCAACAAGGAGGAATTTTTTGTATGAAACGTGGGGAAGGTAGCGCCGCTACCATCATGCCCGAATCCAAAAACGGGCCCGTGCTTACCGTCGTCGAACTGCCGCCGCATCGCGAAGAAGTCGATTCCAAACTCGAACAGGCTCGCGACCATTTGCTCGCCCTCCGCCGTCAGCAGGAGGAACTCGAACGCCAGAAAAACGAACTCGAGGAACTCCGCCGCCGTCAGGACGAGTACAGCCGTGGCCGCGCCGAAATCACCGATAAACTCGCCCGCGGCCTCATCGCCATCGAGCGCCAGCAGATCGAGTCCCAGCGGCTCACTGAGCTTTGCGAGTCTACCATTATCGCCTTCCGCGAATACACCGAACAGATCGAGCAGATCAACGACGAGGACTGGAAAAGCGCCAACGTCCGCGAAGAACTGAGCAAGGCCCTCGCCACCATTGAGAGCGCCCGCCTCGAATACAATCGCGCCCACGCCAAACTCGATTGCCTCAACCCCGCTGCGGGCCAGCCCGTCGCCGACCTCGCCACCGATCGGAAAAGGAAACTGCCCGCTTGGGACGAACTCGTCCGTTACGCCTGCATCGGCGCGGCGGCCTCCGCCCCGCTCATCGTCGCCGGCACCATCTGGCTTATCATAGTAATGACGGCGAAACATTGACGCGGCACCCGGCCATGCGATTCCGTTCCAAACGCGCCGATCCGATTGACCGGGCCATCAACGAGCTCGACCACCAGATCGCCACCGTCCAACGTCAGTTGCGCGAATTGACCAATGACCCCGCGCGCGCCGCCACCGTCGTGTCGCCCGCAAAAAAGGTCACCCGATTCGTCGAAAACATCCTGTCGGCATCCGGAGACTTTACGGACACGCCCCAGCGCGCCCGCCAGGACCTGTTCGATGTCGCCGCTGAACCCCTCAAGGAGTTGGAAGCCGAGCCGATCGCCTTTGCCCACAAACCCGAGCCCGACCTTTTCGCCACCACGTCAGCGTCAGCCACACACACCAGCCCCACCACGAGCACGGTCGCCCTCGAGACCGCCCAGGTCGTCCCGCCACAGGAAAAACTCGCCCATTACCTCGGCGCCGGCAGCATCAGAAGCTACAAACCGCTCAAGCGCGTCCAACGTCAGCTCCGTAATCGCTTTTTCATGTGGCTCGGGCTATCCTTCGTCGCGTTATGGATCATCTGGTTCGTGATTCGGTAATCACCGACACCAAGCGGTTTCCCTTCGCCCCTTCATGGGGAGAAGGTCAGGATGAGCGGTGGTTGAACAATTGCACCCGCAGCCTGCCCATCAAACGCCGCCTGCTCCAAATCGAAGGCGTGGGTCGCTGACAACGACAAGCAACTCCGTCTTTGCGACAGTGACCAGTTCGTTTCGTTCCTGGCAGCCTTGGGTAACGCGCTGTCGCCGGAACAGGCCAACCTCGGCATCAAAACTGCCATGACCGGAGACGAATTCATCTATCCCAGTGTGCATGCCTTCGAAGAGGAAATCGTCTGGTCGCTGTACCAAATGGCCCGCAAGCTGGATTGACCAGCCGCGGAAGCCGACGGCGGTTGGCCATTTCCGTTCCGCATTCGCGGGCTTGCATTTTGGCCCGACGTGGCTGAGGTTTAGTGGTTAGGCTATAGATGCAGCCTCCAGCAAATAACGACTTAGATTTGCGTTGGTTCCTCCCGCTATTCATCGGAGGGTGGTGTGCGTTTGAGGTTTCCTTTTCTATCATCAGCGGTTGGTATGCGCTATCGCAGCGTTACCGGTCGACACACACTGTGGAGGGGCGTCTGTTCCCATTTGCTTCCATGAAGCTTGGTCCGAGGTTCTTCCCTGTGAGCTACCCTCTATTCGTCCGTTTGGGATTGGCTGGCATCTCCCTGTCCATTTTTCCTCTCTTCCGCATTTGTCATCCACCATTGTTCATTCCTTGGAGCGCAGTGTCAGACTGTCGGCGCGAGCGGCATTTGTTTTTTATGCACACCGCCGTTTATGTATCCGAACCGAAGACCCGTATGCTGTTTGCTGGCCGATTGGGCAGCGCCATTTATGATTCGTGGTCGAGAGACCATGCACAGCCTGGGAGGACGGTCTAATAAATCGCTTCAGCCAACCGCGACCCGCTACGCGGTAGATCTTTGGAAGTTCAAACTGTAAGGTTCGCAAATCGTTCAAGGCGGGTAGGCAAGTTACCCATCCCGCTCGCCAAAATGTGTTTGCCGCACTCGGTCGAATCTGCGATAAACCACCGCTCTGGGAGGGCAGCGGTTTGCTCAATCTACGCTACGATTTCAACAACTTGATGGCCGAGCGTGTCGGCGAGCATGGTGTCACCGACGCCGAACTCAAGGCGCTCGGGCCGAAGCTCGTCGCCGCCGCGGACGCGGTCGAGAAAGCCGCGCTCGGGTTCCGCAAGCTGCCCTACGACACGAAGCTCGTCGACGAGGTCGCCGTCCTCGCCAGCGAAATCCAGGAGCGGTGCGACAATTTCGTCGTCGTCGGCATCGGCGGGTCGGCCCTCGGCAACCTCGCGCTCCACAGCGCGCTCAACCATCCCGAATACAACCATCTCATCCGCCCGCCCCGGCGCGGCCCGCGATTGTTCGTGGCCGACAACATCGACCCCGACCGCATCGCCGGGTTGCTCGACGCCATCGATCTCGACAACACCGTGTTCAACGTGATCACCAAGTCGGGCGGCACCGCCGAAACGATGAGCGAGTTCCTCATCTTCCGCGAAGCCCTCATCAAGAAGCTCGGTCCCGAGCGCCACGTCGAACACATCGTCATCACCACCGATCCCCAAACGGGCGAACTCCGCGAGATCGTGAAACATTTCGGCTACGCCTCGTTGCCGATCCCGCCCGACGTGGGCGGGCGTTTCTCCGTGCTCAGCGCCGTCGGCCTGCTCAGCGCGGCAGTCACGGGCATCGACATCCACAAACTGCTTCGGGGCGCGGAGGAAATGAACGCGCTCTGCCAGAAATCCAAGAAGCTCTGGGAAAACCCGGCCCTCACCGGCGCGGCGTTGCATTATTTGATGGACAAGGCCAAGGGCAAAAACATCCAGGTGATGATGCCGTACTCGCACGCGTTGCGCGACGTGGCGGATTGGTTCCGCCAACTCTGGGCCGAAAGCCTTGGGAAACGCGTCGATCGCGCGGGTAAACGGGTGCACTCCGGCCAGACGCCGGAAAAGGCGCTGGGCGTGACCGACCAGCACTCGGTCATGCAACTGTATGTCGAGGGGCCGTTCGACAAGGTCATCACATTCCTGACCGTGGACGAATTCCACGCGACGGTGCCGATCCCGCCGGCGTTCCCCGATTTCGACGCCGTGAAGTATCTGGGCGGGCACACGCTCAACGAATTGATCGGGGCCGAGCAGCGGGCAACGGAACTGGCGCTCACCCAGAGCGGTAAACCGAACTGCGCCATACGCCTCCCGCGCGTGGATGAAGAAACCGTCGGCACGCTGCTCTATCTCCTCGAAATGCAGACCGCCTATGCGGGCGAGTTGTATAACATCAACGCCTTCGACCAGCCCGGCGTCGAACCGGGCAGGAATTACGCCTATGGCCTGATGGGCCGCAAGGGATTCGAGTCGAAGCGCCGTGAGGTCGAGACGGCGGGCAAACCCAACGCCAAATGGGTGGTGGGCGCGTGACCGACACCGAAGTCCTTCAAATCTTTCGCGACACCCGCGCATTGCCGAAACGACGGCAAAGTAGATTTTGGCGTACAAGTGGAAAGTCTGCTAAGATTGCAGGTCGAGACGTTTGATCCGACGGCCTGCCCGCTGTGTAAGACGGGCCAACCGGTCATGAAGCCGGGGAGTTGACGGGCCGGTCATCCCGGACGATGCGAGAGATTGATATGGTTAGCTGGATACTGAAAAAATTCTTAGGTTCGAAGAACCAGCGCGAAGTGAAACGGCTCTGGCCGATGGTGTACCGCGTCAACGAAATTGAAGCGGAATACCAGAAGCTCACCGACGAACAGCTTCGCGCGAAAACGGACGAATTCCGGAAGCGGCTCGCCGAGGGCACAGCATTGGATGACCTTTTGCCCGAGGCGTTCGCCGCGGTGAAGAATGCCTGCCGGCGTCTTCTGGGAAAAGAATGGCCGGTGCGCGGCCAACCTTACAAATGGGACATGGTGCCGTTTGACGTGCAGGTCCTCGGCGGGATCGCCTTGCACAACGGACGGATCGCGGAAATGGCGACGGGCGAAGGCAAGACGCTGGTCGCCACCATGCCGTTGTACCTGAACGCGCTCGCGGGCAACGCCCATCTCGTGACGGTGAACGATTATCTCGCCGCGCGCGACGCCGAGTGGGTCGGGGAAGTGCACAAGTTTCTCGGCCTTACCATCGGTTGCATCCAACACGACCAATCGCCGGCAGTGCGCCGCGCGCAATACACCTGCGATATCACCTACGGCACGAACGCCGAGTTCGGCTTCGACTATCTCCGCGACAATGGCATGGCCACGAACCTCGAAACCCAGGTGCAACGCGGCCATTTCTACGCCATTGTCGACGAAGTCGACTCGATTCTCATCGACGAAGCGCGCACGCCGCTCATCATCAGCGGGCCGTCCACGGTGTCCACCCACGCGTACGACAAATACAAGCCACAGGTCGCCGAACTCTTCCGCGCGCAGACCATGTTCTGTAATCGACTGGTGAGCGACGCGAAGCAGTTGCTCGAAGGCCGCACCGACGCCGGGAAGACCAACGACGATCTCAACCGCCAAGCCCAAGCCGGCCGCTTGTTGTACGAGGTCAAGCTCGGGATGCCGAAAAACAAGCAACTGCAGAAGATGATGGAAGAGCCGGAGATTCGGCAACTGGTGGACCAGGCGGAACTCGAAGTGCTGAAAGATTCGACCAAGAAAGACATGCTCAGCCTGAAAGAGGAACTCTTCTTCACGATCGACGAAAAACAGCACGACGCCGACCTGACGGAGAAAGGCCGCAAATACCTCAATCCGAACGATCCCGACGCCTTTGTCATCCCCGACCTGGTCATGGCGTTGCAGGAGATCGATGCCCGCCAAACGCCGGAGGCTGAGCGCGAAAAAGAAAAGCAGCGCATTCAACAGGCCTTCGACGAGCGGAGCGAGAAGATCCACAACATTTCGCAATTGCTGCGCGCCTACTGCCTCTTCGAGAAGGACGTCGAATACGTCGTTCAGGAAAACAAGGTGATGATCGTCGACGAATTCACCGGCCGGCTTATGCCGGGCCGCCGCTGGAGCGACGGCTTGCACCAGGCGGTCGAGGCGAAGGAGGATGTGGCCATTGAGCGCGAGACGCAGACCCTGGCCACGATCACCATCCAGAATTACTTCCGTCTGTACAAGAAATTGGCCGGCATGACCGGCACCGCGGAGACCGAGGCGACCGAATTCCAAAACATCTACAAACTCGGCGTCATCGTGGTCCCCACCAACAAGCCTTGCGTGCGGAAAGACGAAAACGACGTCATCTACAAAACGCGCCGGGAGAAGTACAACGCCATCATCGATGAGATCGTCGAGCGGCATCGCAAAGGGCAACCGTTGCTGGTCGGCACCGTGAGCGTCGAAGCCAGCGAAGTGCTGTCACGCATGTTGGGCCGCCAGCGAATTCCCCACAACGTCCTGAACGCCAAATACCACCAGCGCGAAGCCGAGATCGTGGCCCGCGCGGGCCAGCGCGGTTCCGTCACCATCGCCACCAACATGGCGGGCCGTGGCACCGACATCAAGCTCGGCGAAGGCGTGCCCGACGTCGGCGGGTTGCACGTGATCGGCAGCGAGCGCCACGAAGCGCGGCGCATCGACCGCCAGCTCCGCGGGCGTTGCGCGCGGCAGGGCGACCCGGGCAGCAGCCGATTCTACGTGTCATTGGAAGACGATCTGATGCGGTTGTTCGGGGGCGGACGGATCGGCAATGTCATGGAAAAGCTGGGGATGAAGGAAGGCGAGGCGCTCGTCCATAGCTGGCTCAACCGGTCCATCGAAACCGCCCAGCGCCGCGTGGAAGAGCACCATTTCTCCATCCGCAAACACACGTTGGAGTATGACGACGTGATGAACAAACAGCGCGAGGTGCTGTACGGCTTCCGCAACGACATCATCCACAGCGAGAACCCGCGCGAGGCGATCTTCGACATCATCGAGGAGGTCGTCGAGGCGCGGGTTGTCGAGTATTGCCCCGAGGACAAACCGGTCGACGAGTGGGACCTCGAGGCATTGCTGCGGTGGGTGAACCAGGCGTTTCCGATCGGCTTGCGCAAAGAGCACATTGCCGGCAAGACCGCCGCAGAACTGCGCGATGTCATCCTCGAGAAGGTCAAGCGCGCCTACGAGGCGAAGGCGGCCAATGAAAACCCCGACGCGCTCAAGGCCATCGAACGGCTCATCGTTCTCAACGCGCTGGACCGGCTCTGGCAGGAGCATCTGTACAACATGGACCAGCTCCGCGACGGCATCGGCCTGCGCGCCTACGGCCAGAAAGACCCGTTGGTCGAGTACAAGACCGAGGCGTTCGCCATGTTCGACGAGATGCAGGACAACGTGAAGAACGAGATCGCCAACAACGTCTTCCGCTCCGCCAGTTCGCTGGCAGCCTTCGAGAATTTCTTGCGGGCCCTGCCAACACAACTCAGTGGGCCGGATTTGGATTCAGGTTCAGCCCTGGGTCAGACCCCAAGACCACCAGGGGCTAAATCGCCAGGTGCCGCCGCTGGCAAAGACATCGTTGAAGAAGCCATCGAAAAAACCACGGCGCCCATTCGTCGTGATGTGCCGAAAGTTGGCCGCAACGAGCCGTGTCCCTGCGGCAGCGGCAAGAAATACAAGAACTGCTGCGGAAGAAACGCCTGAACGTTCCACGCTCAACCGTGAACCTTCAACGGCCCATGAGTTGTTCAGGCGCTCGAAAGGTTGACTGTTGAGCATCGGAAATTGGAACCGGAAAGTTGTGTTGGGTCGTTGGCTGCTGCCCGTCATTACCGGCGTTTCATCGGCATGGGCGTTTCCCCCCTTCAACATGGGGCAGATGGCCTGGCTGTCCCTGGTGCCACTCCTGTTTGCCATCGAGAACTGCCCGCGGGGAGAAGCGTTCCGCCGCGGCTACATCGCCGGCCTGGCGTTCTTCGGAATGACGACGTGGTGGGTGGTGCATGTCAGTGTGCCCGGTGCCATCGCGCTCATCGCTTTTCTCGCACTCTACTTCGGCGCGGCGGCGGCTGCGTTCGCGATGGTGAGGACGCGGATCGCCGGAACGAACACCGCATCGACGAGTGGAGTCGACGATTCTGTTGTTCGAAACCTGGCCGCCGCCGTGGTTGGCACGGCGTGTTGGACAACGCTCGAATGGGTGCGCGGATGGTTCCTGTTGGGCGGCTTTCCGTGGAACTTTCTCGGCGTGAGCCAATGGCAAGCGGGCCCGCTGATCCAATTCGCCAGCGTGACGGGCGTGTACGGCATCTCCGCGCTGTTGTGCTTTGTGAACTACGCGTTCTATTTCACAATTCGCCGGTTCATCCGTCAAATCGGCAAGCCAGCTCCGCTCCGTCGCTTGAGCTGGGAGTTTTATATTGCGATGGTGCTGGTGTGTCTGACCTTCATACGCGGGATCGGGGAGATCAGATCGGGCCAGGAACAGGAGACCCGCACCCTCCGTCTGGGGCTCGTGCAGCCGGACATTCCCCAGTCGCTGAAGTTCGAACCCGGCGAGAAAAAACTGATTCTCAGCCGACTGGCCGATCAGACGGATGTGCTGCTGGCCGATCACCCGGATTTGATCGTCTGGCCGGAAACCGCCATGCCTTGGGTCATTCAGAACGACCGGGAATCCGTCGAATTGGTCACCAACATCCTCGCGAAGTCGAAGGCCTATCTGCTGACCGGATATTTTGACGATCGCTACCCCAAGCTATACAACGCGGCCATTCTGTTCACTCCCCAAAGGGGAATCGCGGGCGTTTACCGCAAAATTCACCTCGTTCCGTTCGGCGAATACGTCCCGCTGCGGTCAATCTGGGCGCCCTTGTTGAAGAGGGTCGGGCCCAAGGACTACAACGTGGACAACTTCTTCGACATGAGCACCGGCAATGACTACACAGTCTTCGAAGTGAACGGATCTCGGTTTGGGGCCGTCATCTGCTTCGAGGACACGGTGCCGGGCCTGTATCGGAGCTTTGTGCAGCGCGATGTCGACTTCATGGTCAATCTCACCAACGACGCGTGGTTCAAAACCTCGCCGGAATTGCAGATCCACCTCGCCAACGCCGTCTTCCGCGCCGTGGAAAACCGCCGGCCGCTGGTGCGCGCCACGAACAATGGTGTCACCTGCGTTGTGAGCGAGCACGGCTTCATTCGGTCCCGGTGCTTGCCGTTCGCGCAAGGCAGCCTGAGTTGCGAATTGTCCCTGCCCGCCGACCGCACGGAAACGTTCTACACCCGGCACGGGGATGTTTTCGTGGCCGCATGCGCGGCCATCTCGGTGATTGGAATCGGGCTTGCCGCGTTTCGCGGCAATCGGCTAGAGTCCCGAGCATGACGTGGCTCATATTCGCCGGGAGCGCGGTCGTTTCGTATGTTCTCGGTTCGATACCCACCGGGTTTTTGTGGGCGAAATCGCGCGGGATCGACATCCGCAAAGTCGGTAGCGGCAATATCGGCGCAACGAACGTCATGCGCACGCTCGGTAGAGGGCCGGGCATTGCCGTGCTGGTCATTGATGCCCTGAAAGGCTTCCTGCCCGTCTGGATCGCGCCCCTTGTGTTTTCGAATGTCGACCCCCTGTGGTTGCGGATTACCTGCTGCGTGTTCGTCGTCGCGGGTCACAACTGGACATGCTGGCTCAAGTTCAAAGGCGGCAAGGGCGTCGCGACCAGCGCGGGCGCGCTGCTGGCGTTTCTGACGCTGCCGTTGTTGTGCGGCCTTGGCGTGTGGCTCATCGTGTTCGGCATCTGGCGATATGTATCACTGGCATCCATCAGCGCGGCGGTGGTGGTACCGGTCGCTGCGTGGTTCCTGCAAAGTGACCCGAGGCTTTTCATGTTTACGGCGGTCGTATGTGCGGTCATCATTTACAAGCACAAGTCGAATATCCAACGCTTGTTGGCGGGAACAGAGAACCGGATTGGCAAGCCGAAACCCGAAAGCGGCGGAGGCGCGGTGGCATGAACGTCACGGTCATCGGTACAGGCGGGTGGGGGACAGCGCTGGCGGTCTTGCTCCATGGGAACGGTCATAAAGTGGCGCTGTGGGGCCGGCTTCCCGAGGAAGTTGATCCGATCCTGGCGGCGGGTGAGAACAAAGCCTTCCTCCCGGGGGTGAAGATCCCCAGGGAAATCCTGGTAACGCTCGACACGGGGTCCGCGCTTCGCGGGGCCGAACTGGTGGTGCTCGCCGTTCCCTCGCATGGGATGCGATCCATCTGCGAGAAGCTAAAGCAATTCCTCACGCCCGGTCTGCCGTTGGTCAGCGTCGCCAAGGGGATCGAGAACGAAACAGGGGCGCGCATGAGCGAGGTCATCGCGGACGTGCTCCAGACGGACCGGATCATCGCGCTCTCGGGCCCGAGCCACGCCGAAGAAGTCGGACGGGGCATCCCCACCGCCGTGGTCGTGGCCGCCAAAGATCAGGGGCTGGCGACGACCGCTCAAAAAGCGTTCATGAATGAGCGGTTCCGCATTTACACGCACGACGACATCATTGGTGTCGAGCTGGGCGGCGCGCTCAAGAACGTCATTGCCATCGCCGCCGGTGCCTGCGATGGGATTGGCTTCGGCGACAACACCAAGGCGGCGCTGTGTACGCGCGGTTTGGCGGAGATGACCCGGCTCGGGGTGGCATTGGGTGCGCGGCGGGACACCTTGTTCGGATTGAGCGGCGTGGGCGACCTGATTGTCACCGCCTTTAGCCGCCACAGCCGCAACCGCAACTTCGGCGAACGACTGGGCAAGGGCGAAACGGTTGAGCAGATTGCCGCGAGCACACCAATGGTCGCCGAAGGCGTCAAAACCGCCAAATCAGCCTGGCAAGTGGCGCGCCGTCTGGGTGTCGACGTGCCTATCACATCCCAGGTGTACGCGATCATTTACGAGGGCAAGGCCCCCAAACAGGCCGTACGGGACCTGATGACGCGGGAAGCCAAGCCGGAATTCGGTTCGTGAGGAGGTAGACCAACGAACAGTTGCGCCCCCGACGCGGTCAAAACGGTGGGAACTTTTCTTCATGGAGCGTGTCATACAACCGGACGCTGAGAAAACGGCAAGCGACCATGAGTTGCTGGACCGCTGCCGGGCCGGCGATGAAGAGGCGTTCGATGATTTGGTGCGGCGCCACCAGCAACGGGCGTTCAATGTCGCCTTTCAGGTTCTTCGCGACCGGGAAGACGCCGCCGAGGTGGCCCAGGACGCGTTTGTGAGGATTTATCGAAGCGTGGAAAATTTTCGTGGGGACTGCGAGTTCACCACCTGGCTGCACCAGATCGTGGTGAACCTCGCCCGCAACAAGCATCGCTGGTGGAAACGGCGGGGCCGCCAATCGAGTGTGTCTTTGGACAGCCCGGTGGAGATCGCCGATGGCGAAGTGCCGATGCAGGTACCGGCAAGCGGCGATGCGCCGGATGTGGAAACGGTGAAAGCCGAGTTTGTGGAACTGCTCAGCCGACGGATGGAGGAATTGCCGCGCAAACTTCGCGAGGTGCTGGTGCTGCGCAACGTTGAAGACCTGAGCTACGAGCAAATCGCCGTCGTGCTGGATTGTTCCATCGGCACGGTCAAGTCCCGAATCGCGCGGGCGCGGGAAGCGTTGCGGGAACGCATGCGGGAGGAAAGATGAGGGCCAACGGATGAAAGACTGCGATGTCATCCAGCCGGAATTGTCGGCGTATGTGGACGGAGAGTTGACTCCGCATCGACGAGAACTTGTTGAGGCGCATCTGGCGTCGTGCCCGCGGTGCCAGGAGGCACTCGCCCAATTGAAGACCCTCACCGTCGGCGTGGCGGCGCTACCGAAGCTGCAACCATCACCGCGATTCCTCGTCGAGGTGCGCCGCAAGATCGCGCGTGGCGACAGGCCCGAGGCGCTGACATGGCACGACCATCTGTTCCGGCCATTCTGGTTAAAGGTTCCGCTGGAACTCGCGGCGCTTGTTGCCGTCACGGTTTTGGTGACGCGATTGAAGGAGCAACCAGCCGTCGAGACCGTCGTCAGCGACCAGTTGGCTCAGGCGGAGAACTCCGGGAACGACCAGTCGCCCGCAGCGGAAATCGAAGCGAAGCCCGAACAGCCAGCCGCAATGGAGCCGGCGCCAGCACCTCAGCCTCCGTCGCCGGCAGCAGTCCCGGAAAACGAGGTGGCAACTGCTCCCGCGGGCGAGCCCACGCCGTCACAAGAAGCAGCGACGACAACGGAGAATGGAAACGAATCGGCGGGAGATGTTGTGCCTGCTACCGTGTCTGGAGACTTCCAAGCGCCGGGCCCACAGGCGAAAACGGCTGTCGCAGGGAAGGCAGGCGGCAACAAGCCAGCCGTCCAGTCAAGACGAAGGGTGGCTGCGGTTAATCGTGGGACCGTTGGTCTCGGGATCACACCGATTCCGTCTGCCGCCGAGGTCTCCACGTTGGCACGGAACGTCGGAATCGAGCCCTCCAAACTCGGCGGAGTCGTAGTGGTTCGTTCCCGGGACCTGAACGAGGTGCAGGGTCGGGCCGAACAACTGGCGGCCCGATGCAACGGAAAAGTCATTTCGGTTCCGCCATCAATGGGGTCGACCGGGCAGATCTTCTTCGTGGAGGTGCCGCGGGAATATGCGGCGTCGTTCAAATTGGATCTCGAGCAGAATGCCGCCTCCTCGTCGCCGTCAACGAATGCATTGGTTGCCGGGGTCGCGGTCTTCACCACCAATGCTTCGCCCTTGTCGGCAACCTCCACCGCGCGAGTCGTGGGCGTCCTGACCGGTGGTATCGAGACGAACGTCGCCTTCAACGGTTCCGGTCAGCTTACGTTGGCCAACAACCCTCGGGCACAAGCGGCCGCAACGACGGTACTGGAGATATTGGTTGTGGCGCCGCCCAGCCTCGCCCCGACGAATACAACGTCCGTTCCGGCGACGCCGGCAAATTAATGCCCGGCGGGCTGATTGCCCTTCAACTGCTGGAGCCTTCCCGAAATGTCCTTGTTGTCGGGCTCCAGTTTGGTGGCTTCGCGCAGGACGCCGATGGCTTCGTCCGTCTTGCCGAGTTTCAGCAGGACCTCCGCCAAATGGTCGAGAATGACCGCGTCATCCTTCATCAACTCGGCGGCGCGCCGCATTTGCACCAACGCCTCGTCATTCCGCCCCAGTTTGAACAACACCCAGCCGAGGCTGTCCAGATACGCGCCGTTCTTCGGGTCAAACTTGACCGCCTTCTGGATCAAACCGAGCGCTTCCTCCAGATGGGTTCCTTTATCGGCCCACATGTAGCCGAGGTAGTTGGCGGCGGTGTGGTCCTCGGGATCAAGCTCCAGGCACTTGCGGAAGAGCGTGACCGCCTTGTCCGCATCGCCGGCTCGTTCGCAGGCCGCGCCGTAGGAAAAGTAAAATTTGCTGGAGAGCTTCAAGTCCCCGGGCGATTCCCGCGCGAGCGTCTCCGCATCGGCGAACGACGCCACGGCCGCGGCGTACTGCTTCCGATCCGTCTGAATCAGGCCCGTGAAATAGGGCACGCGAAAATCCGTGGGGAACTTTTGTTTCCAGGTGGCCAGCGTCTTCAACGCCTCATCGACCTCCTTGGAATCCAACTGCAGGGCCGTGATTTGCGCGTAGTTTTCCGGTTGGTTGGGTTTGATGACCAACGACTGGAGGTAGTATGAGATGGCCTTCTCGGTCTTGTTCAATTCTTCGTATAGCTGGCCCAGATCATTGTAAATCGCATACGCCGAGGGTTCGCGTTTGATGATGTCTTCCAGGACGGCGACCGCTTTCTCCTTCTGGTCGGCGCGAATATAATTGGCCGCCAGCCGTTCGCGAACCAGCGGCGCCTCCGGGTTCTTTTCCAGCAATTTCGCATACAGCTCGGCGGACTTCTGGTAATCACCGCTGTCCGTGTACGCGTCGGCCAGGCGGAATTCGATGTCCGTATCGCCCGGGTCGAAGGCGAGCGCTTTCTCGTAGCATTGCTGGATTCGTTTCCGGTCAATCTTGTGCCCCCACGACGGCTTTTGGCGGAACACGACGGAATAGAAGTCGCCCAGCCGCGTCCAGTAACTGCCCACCTCGATCTTCTCGTGGAACGCGTGATCGAGGAGCTTGATGGCCTCTTTGTCGGCGTCCTGGAAGATGAGGATTTCGAGCAACCCGCCCAACGCGTTCACGTGGCTCGGCTCGGACTTCACCGCCGCACGAAACGCCGCCACCGCCTTGTCGTTCTGGCTGTCGGTGCGATAGACAAACCCGAGCCAGTACGCCACCTCGCCGTTGTTCGGGTTGGCTTTGAGGGCCGATTCCAGCACGCTCACCGCGTTGGTGAGATCGCGCTTCGTCGCGTAAATCTGGCCGATGCGAATCGCCAGCGCGGTGTTGTGCGGATCGAATTCCACCACGCGCCCGTAGTGTTCGAGCGCTTCATCGAGGTCACCGCGAATCTCCGCTGAATATCCCGTCGCGTATTCGGCCAGGGCGTCCGCCTTGTGGTCCTCGGCGGGTGTCAATCCGACGGGCGTAACCGCGGCAGACCGGGTCCGGCCGCCCGGATTTCCAGAGGGACCCGTCGCGCAGCCGGCAATGCACAACACCACCGCCAGCGCAGCCGCGCTACCGCGCGCGCTTGCCTTCGGACGAAACATAGACCGATGTAGAACTCCTAACGATTTATATTCTTGTGACGCATCGCTTTCAAGCGCTTGCGGCGCTTGTGCTTGTTGATCTTCTGCTTGCGTCGTTTCCTCAGTGAGCCCATGCGGGCCTCCTTGTTGGTTGTAGAGCCAGTCCTCGGGCCACGCTCAATAAATCACCTTGTTCAACGGATACTCAATAATACCCTCGGCCCCGGCGTCTTTCAACTGCGGGATGATCTCGCGGACGATCCGCTCATCAATGATCGTTTCCACCGCCACCCAGTCCTCGCGGGACAACGCCGAGATCGTCGGGTTGCGCAACGCGGGCAATTCCTTCAACAACGCCGGCAGCTTCGCGCGCAGGATGTTCATCTTGAGCCCGACCTTTTCCTCCGCCGCCAGCGCGCCGCGCAGCATGAGCGCAATCGTCTCGATCTTCTTGCGCTTCCATTTGTCGGCCCAGGCCTTGTTGTTGGCGATGAGTTGCGGATAACTCGACACGATGGTCTCGACAATGCGCAGGTTGTTGGCCCTCAGCGACGAGCCCGTCTCCGTCAATTCGACAATCGCATCGACCAGTTCCGGCGCCTTCACTTCGGTCGCGCCCCAGGAGAATTCCACGTCCGCCGTCACGCCGTTTTTCTTCAGCCAGCGGCGCGTCATCTCGACCAACTCGGTCGCGACGCGTTTGCCCTGCAAATCTTTGACCGATTGGACGGGAGAATCGTTCGGGACGGCCAGCACCCAGCGCGCGGGATTGGTGGTCTGCTTGCTGTAGGCGATTTCGCCGACGACATGCACGTCGCTGGCGTTTTCCGCAATCCAATCCGCGCCTGTCAGGCCGACGTCCAGAAACCCGTGCTCGACGTAACGGCTGATTTCCTGGGCGCGAATGAGCCGCAACTCCAGTTCCGCGTCGTCCGTCCGCGGCACGTAACTGCGGCTGCTGGTGGAGATTTTCCAGCCCGCCTTCGCCATTAGGGCAAAGGTGGAATCCTGCAGGCTGCCTTTCGGCAACCCGAATCGCAACGTTTTCTTCGCTGTCTTTTCGCTCATGTTTCGACTGCTACCTTTGTTTGTGTGCTCTCTGAAACCGTCTCGGTTGCCGAATCATGGCAAGCGAGACGCTCGCCCTACAAGACCTTGACCACGCGACCTTCGATTTTCAGTTTCCCCTCGGCGAACAACCGGATTGCCTCGCAATTGGAGCCAGTCCCCGAGCCGAGCACCCCGATACGGAAATCCGTGCCAGTCACTGCCCGTTTCTAGACGAAGCTGCGGGAAAACACAAGTGCTGAGAGGGAAGGGTGGTGGGGCGCAAAGCGGGGAGCAAGGCTGGCCCATCACGGCAGGAGGCGCGGATCAAAGGTGAAAGCAGTCGGCTTGCCGAAGACGATCTTCGAAAAGTCCGGGTGCTTCGGATTCAGGACGTAGTCGAATCCGGAAGGGATGATGACGCTAGGTACGGCGAGGATGGCCGACCGCGCACCCTTTGCCCACGCATCCCCCAATTGTTTTGTGGCTGGTCCGGGAGGCTCGGACTTCCAATTCGGCGGCAACGCAGAGAGTGGAAGGGTTTCCACCATGGCTTTAGCGAAGTCGAGACGGATGATGCTGAAGCGGATTCTGCTGCCTGTGCCGATGTGAACGAGCGTTTCCAGGGCGGCCAGTGATTCGCTTTCGCTGGCGTAGACCACGGCGGTACCGCGCGAATTCCAACGGCCACCGGCTTTGCTGGCGCCTTCCCCCGAAAAGGCGGTTGCGACGTGCTTTTCTTTCACGAGCCGCCACGCGGACGGCATCAGGAATAAACTCCATACTCAATGCGATTCAGCAGGTCTTCCACCTCGCGCGCGCCCACTTCGGTCCTGGCATAGTTCAGCGGCACAGCCCCGCCCAAACCGTATTGCGGGGAAGTCAACCAACGCCGGGCGTCCTCCTCGTTTTCGAGGACTTTGTTGGCCAGTCCCAACAGTTGGGCGAACCGCACGACCTTGTCCGATTCGTCAGCGGTCAATCGGCCCGCGGCTTTACGCCGGTGAAACGTGGCTCGGGAAAGTCCGATGTTCTGCGTCAGGCGGTCGATCGGGACATCCAGATGGGAGCGGAGATACTCGAGTTCCCCAATGGGCAAGCCGCGGTTGACGATTTCAATCACATGCTGGGGCGAATAAGTCTTGGCGGCTGTTTGTGCGCCACGGGGCTCGACGTAGTAGGAGATAAAAATCCCCGTCTTTCCTGATCCGGGTCTGGCCGGCTTGGATATTGTACGTTCGCGCAGCAGGCCGGCGCGCTTCCGTGACGTTGGGTACGTGTGTTTCATCTGAAACTATATATAGTCTCATTTGATACTATCTGCAACGTCTTTTCTCTCTGATCGTGAAATGGCGTAGCCCTCGCGTTCACGGAAAGCTTTGGGCAAGTGCCTGAAGATGGGACCTGACCCCGGCGGCGGTTCAGTTCAACTTTCCGGTTTCAACTTCTGCCCGATGACGGTTGCGTGTTCTCCCCAACCAGACACGAAATTGCGGGATAGCCCTTGGGGAGCGTTTCCCACAATGATACGGGATTCCGCAAGACATCATCCGCGCTACGCCACGCATGCGGGACGTCATTTGGGGATTTGCTGGAACATGAAGACGTTGTCGCGCGCGAATACGAGGCGGTAATTCGCGTCGGTCCTGATGATGTCGAACAACCGTTGCTCAACAGGCAGCACTTCGGCGGCCGTCGAGTAATTCCCATCGAAGATAATGTAGTCATATTCGAGAACTCGTCGCTGGTTCTGACCGTAAACGCGCAGGGCCGTAAGCGAGTTGATGCCAGCGCGGTCCGAGAGTGCCGCCAGCAGGTTGTCAGGAGCCAGCACTGTGGCTTGGCGCGGGATCCCTTCCATCGCCTGGCGTTCCGCCTCGTATGCGGAGTTTCGCCGATACTCGGTCGGGTGAAACCACATGCCGCACTGCAAGGCACAAGTCAGCAATACGACTGCACACAGGCCCCGTGTATAGTCCCGGTTGCCAAACCAGCCAGTCAGTCTCCGATTCCAAAACGGCAACGCCGTCACAAAGCTCGCCCATAATTGTCCGCCAAGCAGAATGCTGTACCAGTGGGTTGGTGCTCGCAGGAGGGCATTGCTGCTCAGCAGATTGACGGCCAGATTCGGCAAGGCCGGCACCCACGCCCAACTCCCAAACGGCAATGCGACCCACAAAGGGACGAGCAACCACCTCAAGTACTTCCACCGGTCGACGCCGACCAGAACATTCCAGACGTGCAACGGATGCAACAGCATGTGGCCCATCACCTGACCGGGAGTCTTGCCCCACTCCTGGAAATATTGCGCTTGGTCGTACAAGCGCCCTCCCCACCAGTCGCCCCACGCCGGCATCACTGCCAGACGAACCAACAGAAAATAGGCTGCACTCCACACCACAGGAAACGCAACCCACCGCCAGTTGCGGCGCTCGATCAACGCGTAGACGCTAAAAAACACAGTATTCAGAAAGATTGTTTCTTTGGCAAAAAGACTGACAGCCAGGAAACCAGCAAACACTGCGAAGCGTCGCTGCTGAAAGAAATAGAAGGCGAACAGCAGGAAGACCAGCCCCGACGCATCATCGTGCAATTCCATCACATGAACCCTCGCCACGGGTGGATACAACAGCAATCCGGAGGCGGCGAGCAACCCGGCGAGCCGATCCCCAGTCACTCGCCGCGCCAGCAAATAAGTCGGCCACGCGGCCAAGCTGATCGACAACGATTGGAACAAAAAAAGGCTGTAGATCGTTGGCACCAACCAAAACACTGGCAACCAGAGTGGCATGAGCACATCGGCATGACTGCCCCACAAGCTACGCTCCACCACGAATGCAGGCAGCCATCGACCGTGCAGAGTTTGATGAAACGCGTACCCGAAAAGCGCTGTGTCTTGTGCGTAGTTGTTGAGGTTGGAATATTTCAGGTAAGCCAGGCCACTGAACGCGAGCGTTGAGAGAATAATGACCGCGATAAGTGCACCATAAGCTTGGCGGTCCGTTAGATCTATTGCCGGTCGCACGGCGTGGTGTAGCGCCGAACTCGATCTCAAGGCCAGTTCCTCAACGAGCAGAATTGTTCCGTCAAAGCATCCGACATGTTTGCGGAGATCTTTTGGAGGCTGACCTACGCTCCAGCAACTTCAAGGCGTGAACAGCCACAAAAATGGATCCTCTCTTTGGTTGCGGCCTCGTGCCACGTAGGATTCCGTCGATTCATTCATGTACCCAACATTTCCCATGCAACTTACGCCCAGCGACCATCGTTGGCCGTTCACTCGAAAGACCACTCATGATATCACCTTTAACAAAGCCGACAAGCCGATTTTAAGCTTTTGCGTTCGCTCCATTGAAGTCAGGAGTCTTGAATATGGCAGACCTGACGAATCGAGCGGTGATCAGGATCAAGGGTGGATTGTTTCTGGTGGCGGGATGGCATCGGCGGCGTTGTTGCTGTGGGAGAATCCGACGATCCGGACGGCGACGCTGTTGGTCATTCCGGTGTGGTGTTTTTGTCGGTGTTATTACTGTGCGTTTTATGTGATCGAACACTACGTGGACCCGAGCTACCGATTTTCCGGTCCTGCGTCATTTGTTCGGTACGTGCTTCGGAGCCGACGAGCCGGTGGCGCGGCGAAAGCGGAAACGACACGTCGCGATACCTGAACGACAGGCATCGCGCCCTACACTTGTGACGGCGCGGGGTGATGCTTGCCGAACTAGGTCAGGGCGGTGGATTCGGTGGCGCGGACCTGGGCGGATTTCTCGTCGGTGCAGACATGGGCGGGTACAGATCAACGCTCAACGTTCAACATTCAACGCAGAACGCTCAAATAAATGGGGGCGGGATGGGACGAATGAGGGGGCGGGCGCGGCGGGAGGCTCCGAAGAGGACTCCGTTGCGAGCTGGGAGACAACGTGGTCGCGTGTCGAGGACTCGGTTGCGACCCCGGGATACCACGTGGTCGCGTGTCGAGGACTCCGCTTCGCACGCTACGCCCGTTTCTTTTTTTGGCCGGCTAACGGAAAGGACTGGACAGTCGGCATGCGGTAGTGTATGGTCGGCGCGGTTATTGTTCTTTGAAATGTAAGGGAGCAGGGAGCGGGGCCAGAGCAACGCTCGGCCCGCCACGGGCGGACGAGCGTTCAAAGGGGAGGATGGGAACGACGGACGACAGAGATGGTTGCGCCGTCGGCAAACATTCGGCGCGTCTCGTCCGACTCGGCTCCGACGAGCTCAGCATGAACCGGGAAAGACGTTGGGGAGGGAAACAGGCTGTCCGTGCCCGCCATGCGCGGCTAGAGGGGGGGGGTACGCCCCAAATATGTAATTCGGCAAAACAAAGCCAATGTGTTGGAGCGTTGTGAAATTTGGATTGGCTTGCGGGACAATGTGTTAGGAGTCCAAGTGCGCCATTTTGTCACATGGCTTTGTTTTGTAAAAAATGGCTTTGTTTGGCCTCGTTTGGGGGGTCGAAGCGGGGTAAACCGGGGGTTTGGGGGGGGGCGTCGGAGGCCTTATCGAAGCCATTGGGGGCGGTAGCAGGTGCAGTCGAAGCGGCGGGAGGTTTGCGCCGCTATCAACGGCGCCAACCGGGCCCGTAGTAGAAGCCGTAATTGACGAAGAACGGATCGTAGTAATAGGAATCCTGGCGGTGTTGCGCAGCCATGGCCGCGCGTGTGTAGGTATCCAGCATGAAGGTGACGAGACGGTCCGACAGGCCCTCGTTGCGCAGACGAACCACGTCGTCGGACGATAGACGGAACACGGTGCGCGTGCCGTCGATGCGGCGGATGATGTCCTCGTCATTCCAGCCCGATTTGACCATCGATATCACATCCGCCTGTGTCAGGGGCGGCGGTGGCGGCGGTGGAGGAGTGGTCGCGCATCCGGTCAACAGCAAAACGCCCAGAAGGAAAAGCAATCCCCGTTTCATAACGCTGTCAATGTATCGATTTCGCTGCCAAATGCAAATCCGCGCCATCACCTGGCCTTCACATTCACGGTGCCGGTCTGGGTGAACTGATACTGTTTGTCGCTGAAGCGGCTGCAATTGACGTCGTAATGGATTTGGACGCTGCCGTCGTCGAGCGCGGCAAACGTGACGTCGTTGAAGGCAGTGAGATCCAGCGGCACGTTGTTGGCGAGCACGAAGTTGCCGAACTCGGTGAATGTTTGCGGCCAGCGGCCAACCATGGTGCGGAACGTCCGGGTCGCGGCGACGAGTTGCTTCATATGGGCACGGGCAAAGGCGGCCACGTTGGCCGCGCTCCGGTTGTAATCTCTGACCGCTTGCTGATAGGCCTTCTCGCGGGGCGAAGCGCACGCCGTGGCCATGAGAAGGGTGATGACCGCGAGCCAGCGCCTCGCGCGCACCTCAGCACCCGACTTTGCGGATTTTGGCGATCAGCCGCGTCGTCGAGAATCCTTTGACGAATGGAAGGATGTGAATCTTGCTTCCCAAGTTGGTCAACACGGCGCGCTCGCGCGGATCCAGCGTCTCGGCCCGGTAATCGCCACCTTTGACGTAAATGTCGGGCCGCACGATGGCCAGGAACCGGTGGGCGCGCTTTTGGGGGAAAATGACGACGGCGTCGACGCATGCCAGCGCGGCGAGGACGGCGGCACGTTGTCGTTGGGGGACGAGGGGCCGGCCCGGTCCTTTAAGTTCGCGGACCGAACGGTCTCCGTTGAGGCCGACGACGAGGAGGTCGCCAAGCTTGCGGGCGCGCTGCAGGTAGCTGACGTGACCGAAGTGGAGCAGGTCGAAACAGCCGTTGGTGGCGACCACTCGTGGTGAACCCTCGCGGTGAACCACGCGGCGACCGCGGCGGCGCGCCGAGGCCAACCATCGGGTGGCCTGCGCCAAGGTTAAGACTTTGTGGCGTGAGCCACGTTGGGCAACGCCACTCATGTGGGAAACGGATTTAGACATTGGTTTTTGGGCTTGATTCCGTGTCGCGCTCTGACATGATGACCGCACGTGAGCATGGCTCACCAGAGGAAGACCGGTCAAGTGTGATTTTGGGCGGCGGGCGGCCGGGGGTGCCAAGGACAGCGGTCGCAGCCGCAGGGCTTAATTGTAGGAGGAAATGCAAGCGCTTCATTTGGTTGGAACGATAGTCTATTTTGTAGTTCTGGTGTGCCTGTCGTGCTACGGCATTCACCGGTACTGGATGATTTTTCTGTACTTTCGCCATCGTCGAGAGGTGCCGCAACCTGCGGGTCACTTCGCCGAGCTCCCCAAGGTCACCGTCCAGTTGCCCCTGTACAACGAGATGTATGTCGCCGAGCGCTTGCTGGAGGCGGTCGCCTCCCTGGATTATCCGCAGGATAAAATCGAAGTGCAAGTGCTTGACGATTCGACCGATGAAACGACGGACATCGTTGCCCGTAAGGCCGCGCAATTGCGCGAGCGCGGTTTTGAGGTGCATCACATTCACCGTTCCAGCCGCATGGGCTACAAGGCCGGTGCGCTGGAGAATGGTTTGAGCCAGGCGACGGGCGAGTTCATCGCGATTTTCGACGCCGACTTTGTTCCGCAACCTGACCTTCTCCAAAAAACGATTCAGTACTTCTCGAACCCCGGCATCGGCATGATCCAGACCCGATGGGGCCACCTCAACGAACAGTACTCCTTGTTGACGAAAATCCAGTCGATGCTTCTGGACGGGCACTTCCTGATCGAGCAGACCGCGCGCGCTCGTTCGGGCCGGTTCTTCAATTTCAACGGGACGGCAGGCCTCTGGCGGCGCTCGTGCATCCAGAGTTCCGGCGGCTGGCAACACGATACATTGGCCGAGGATCTCGACCTGAGCTATCGCGCACAGATCAAAGGCTGGCAGTTTCTCTTCCTGCCCGAGATTGTGACGCCCGCCGAATTACCCGTCGAGATGAACGCCTTCAAGTCGCAGCAACACCGCTGGGCCAAGGGGTCGATTCAGACGAGCAAGAAAGTGCTGCCGATGCTCTGGCGCAGCAAACTGCCATTCAAGATCAAGTTTGAAGGCACCGCCCATCTGACCAGCAACTACGGGTACCTCCTGCTCCTGGTGCTCTGCCTGTGTTTCCATTCGTCGGCGTCGGTGAGGACCTATCAGGTTTCGGGCGGCAACCCATGGACAAAGATGTTGCTGGTCGACGTCCCGCTGTTCATCGCCGGGTCGCTGTCGATCAGCGCGTTTTATTTCTGCGCCCAGCGCGAACTCCACGCCCAATGGTGGAAACGGCTGGCATACCTGCCCGTGTTGATGGCGGTGGGCGTCGGCCTGTCGGTCAATAACGCCCGCGCCGTCTTGGAAGCCATGTTCAACCATCGCAGCGAGTTTATTCGTACCCCGAAGTACGGCGTGTCACGCCGCGGCGAATCGTGGACGCACAACAAGTACCGGACACTGCGCGGACTGTATCCGTTCATCGAGCTGGCCTTCGGCGTCTATTTTACATACCTCGTCATTCAGGCTGTCGACCACAACCAATGGATGTTTATACCGTTTGTCGTCATTTTCCAGGTTGGCTTCCTCTACGTCGGCCTCATGTCGCTGCTGCAAAGTTCGGTGCGCGCCATGCGTCAGATCGACGGGCCGGGCTTGGCCGTCGCCGGCGCGTGATTCCGTCGCGCGGGCATTGAGTTTATGCCAACGAATTCACTGGCCCTCCAACTCCACAGTCTGCTTCACAAAGCCGCCAACGGTATCCTGCGCGCGCTTTGACCCGCAATGTGGGTGAATGTTTCCTTGCCATCGGCGTGCGAAGTGGCAAGAATCCACGGCACGGATGGAGCCACTCGGCATTATTGCAGGAAACGGCGAGTTTCCCCTGATTCTGGCCCGCTCGGCCCGGCAACTCGGTGTGGGACCGATCGTGGCCGCGGCCTTTGACGGCGAGACGAGCCCCGAAATTGACCAACTCGTTGACCACGCGGACTGGATCAAGCTCGGTCAGCTTAACAAACTCATTGAAGTCTTCACCTCTCATGGTGTGAAACGGGCCGTGATGGCGGGTGGCATTACACCTTCCAATCTGTTCAAGAACCTGCGGCTCGATCTGCGGATGACGACCGTGGCGTTGCGCCTCAAAGAACGCAATGCCGAGACCATTTTCGGCGCGATCGCCTCCGAGATGGCCAAGGACGGCGTTGAACTCATCGACCCGCGCCCGTTCCTCGGCGAATCCGTGCCACAGGCGGGCGTGCTGACGCGTCTAAAGCCGAACAACGACCAGCGCGAGGATATTGAGTTCGGGTTGAGGATTGCCAAGGCCGTTAGCGCGCTTGATGTCGGCCAGACGGTGGTCGTCAAGAAGGGCACGGTGCTCGCGGTGGAAGGGTTTGAAGGCACGGATGAGTGTATCCGCCGCGGCGGGGCGCTAGCGGGCGAAAAGGGCGGCGCGTTGGTCGTCAAAGTCAGCAAACCAAATCATGATTTCCGCTTCGATATTCCGTGCGTCGGCGAAAAGACGATTGAGTCATGCCGTTTGGGGCGAATCTCCGTCATGGTGATGGAAGCCGGACGGAGCCTGCTGCTCGACAAAGATAAACTCCTTACGGCGGCGAATGAGGCTGGGATTTGCCTCGTGGCGGTTCATCGCGAGGGCGACTCACCCGTTCCGAGCCGTCAGAGCGAGGAGCCACGAGCGGTGCCTTCCGCATGAGCGATATCCTCAAAGTCGGCGTTGTGGGCGTCGGGCATCTCGGCTCGCAGCACGCGCGCATCTATTCCGAATTGGCCAAACGTTCCAACGGCCAAACCTCGTTCGTTGGCGTGTGCGACACGGACAGCATCCGCGTGCGCGCCCTCACCGAGAAAGTCGGCGGCGGGACGTTCGAGAACGCGGCGGAATTGGCGAATTTCGTGGATGCCGTCAGCGTGGCAACACCAACCGAGACGCATTACAAGGTCGCCCGCGTGTTTCTCGAACGCGGCAAACACGTGCTCGTCGAGAAACCGATCACGGACAGCCTGCGCGAAGCCGAAGAACTCGTGGCGCTCGCACGCAAGAACAAGTGCGTGTTGCAGGTTGGTCACGTCGAACGTTTCAATCCCGTGATGCGGTATCTGACCGACATCCTGCGGGAGGCGCGTTTCATTGAAGTGCACCGGTTGTCGCCGTATCCGGGGCGTTCGACGGATATCGGCGTTGTCCTCGACCTGATGATTCACGACCTCGATGTGGTTCTGTCGTTGGTGAAAGCGCCATTGGTGGCGGTGGATGCGGTCGGCATTCCCGTGCTGAGCGCGAGTGAAGACATCGCGAATGCCCGATTGAAGTTTGCGGACGGTTGCGTGGCCAATATTACTGCCAGCCGCGTGTCTGCGGAGCGGATGCGCAAGATTCGGATCTTTGGCCGAACGGAGCACGGTGCCGCCTATATTTCGCTCGACTACATGAAACAAGAAGGCGAACTCTATCGTGTTGCTGCCGAGGACGCCCAGGAATCGGGATTATTACGGAAACTGCTCGCAGGCAAGCACGCCAGCATCGTCAGCGAATTCGCCGGCCGCAAGATCGTCCGCGAACCCGTGCCCATCGAACGCGACGAACCGCTGAAGCTCGAGTTGCAGAATTTTGTCGACTCGATTCGCCACCATCGCGATCCGCTCGTCACCGGCGAAGCCGCCAAGCAGGCCCTCGAAGTCGCGATGGAAATCACTGCCCAGGTCCGTCAGTCGTGACACGCTTGATCATGTTCATTGCCGGTGAAGCTTCGGGTGACGCGCACGCCGCGGAGCTTGTCAAGGCGCTACGGGCGCAGGCTCCCGATGTGAAGGTCTTCGGCGCGGGCGGGCCGAAGATGAGGGCGGCGGGAATGGAAATGTTGCTTGATCTGACCGAACACGCTGTTGTCGGTCTGGTCGAAGTGCTCAAGAATTACCTCAAGTTCCGCCGCATCTTCTGGGACCTGGTGCGCGAGGCCGAAAACCGGAAGCCGGATGCGGTCGTGTTGGTGGATTTTCCCGGATTCAATCTGCGGTTCGCGGCGCAGATGAAGAAGCGTGGTATCAAAGTCATCTACTACATCTCGCCGCAATTGTGGGCATGGCACGCGAACCGGGCGAAGCAGATTGAGCGTGACGTCGATTTGATGCTGACGATTTTCCCGTTCGAGAAGGACTGGTACGCGAAACACGCGTCGAAACTGCGGGTGGAGTTTGTCGGACATCCATTCGCGGAAAGGATGAGGGATGAAGGCGGAGGGATGAAACGGGAGGAGAGCCTTATTCTCTTGTTGCCGGGCAGCCGCGAGCGCGAAGTGGCCAAGATCTGGCCGATCATGCGACAGGTCATCGACCGGATGCCGCTCGAAACGAAATTCGTCGCGGGAGCCGTAAACGAATCGATGGCGGCGATAATCAAGCACCCACGCGTGACAGTCGAAATTGGCAAAGCCCACGAGTGGATGGAACGCGCGACGCTGGCGATCACCGCCAGCGGCACCGCGACCATGGAATGCGCGTTCTACAGTTGTCCGATGATCGTTGTGTACAAGGTCAATTGGCTTACATACCTCATCGGCCGCATGATCGTGAAGGTCAACTGGCTCGCTATGCCCAACGTCATCGCAAATCGCGCCATCGTTCCCGAATTCATCCAGCACGATGCCACACCGCAACGAATCACGTCAGCCGCGCGCCTCCTTATCGGGGATGTCACCGAGCGTCAGGCAATGCAGCGCGAGTTGGCAGCCGTTGTCAACACCTTGGGTGGAGCGGGGGCCAGCAAACGAGCGGCAGAATTGATTCTGACTGCACTCTAATTCTTCCGCGTCAGAAAGAAATCGGCGATGGCGGCGAGCGGAGTTGCGCGGGGTCCGAACGGTTTCAACTGTTTGTGCGCGTCGGCAATGAGATCGGCGGCATATTGCCTCGATTTGTCGAGGCCGAGGACGGTGGGGAAGGTGGACTTGTTGTTCTTTTCGTCCGCGCGCACGCTTTTGCCCATGATCTCCTTGGTGCTCGTGGCGTCGAGGATGTCGTCAATGACCTGGAAGGCGAGGCCGAGGTCCTGGCCGTAGCGGGTGAGGCGCTTGAGTTCCGACGGGCTGGCATTGCCCGCCATCGCCCCGAGTCGGATCGACGTGGTGATGAGCGCCGCGGTCTTGTTGAGGTGCGTTGTTTTTACTTCATCGAGGCTGGCGTGACGCTCTTCGTTTTCGAGGTCCTGCACCTGTCCGGCGATGAGCCGGAGGCTGCCGGCAGCCAGCGCGAGGTCGCTCACCAATACCCGCACCGGGTAACGCTTCGGCGGTTGGCTCCTGGCAACAAGGGCAAATGCCTCGGTCAACAAGGCGTCACCCGCGAGCACCGCAATGCCTTCGCCGAAGACTTTGTGGTTTGTCGGTTTTCCGCGCCGTAAATCGTCGTCGTCCATGCTCGGCAGGTCGTCGTGAATGAGCGAGTACGTGTGGATGCACTCGACGGCGCAGGCCAGGGGCATGGCCGCCGCAGGTGTGCCACCCACCGCCTCGCAAGCAGCGAGGCACAGAACGGGTCGAATGCGTTTACCGCCTGCAAAAATGGAATACCGCATTGCCTTATGGATGGTCGGTGGCGGGACGGATTCGGCCGGCAAGAGCTTGTCGAGCGCGGCATCGACGCGCGTGCAGGTCTGGTCAAGATACTGGTTCAGGTCGAAAGCCGCAGGGGATTTCAATCACGCTCCTCGGTTCGAGGGCGTATGGTACGTGGCCCACGCGTTTTTTCAAGCGAAAGTTTGTTGCTGCGCGGCCAAACCGAACGAGTGGAATTCGGGGTTGACTTGGTGTATGGAATTGCTCGATAACCGTGCGCGTTTTACCTATGCCGACCTACGAATACGAATGTCGAAAATGCGGGCATCATTTTGAATTGTTTCAATCGATCAAAGATGCGCCGAAGAAGACCTGCCCAAAGTGTCGTGGACGCGTAAAGCGGTTGCCTGGCACGGGCGCAGGGGTTATCTTTAAGGGCTCGGGTTTCTACAGTACGGATTATCGAAAGCCGGGCTATACTGAGGCGGCGAAGAAAGACAGTGGCGCGACGACGAATGCGTCGGTTGCTTCCAAGCCGGAAGCGGCAAAGTCGAGCGACACGAAGAAGTCGCCCAAAAAGGACTAATCTATGATTGTTTGTTCAAAGTGCGGGTATGATAACGAGTTGGGCCGGATCTTTTGCCATTCGTGTGGGGCAAAGCTCGATCTCTCGGAAATCAAGTCGCCCAGTCAGGGCGGCAAGTCGCTGGTCAAGAGGAGCAAAGCCGGCTCGGGAAAGATCATCTCCCGAGTGGTGTCCATCGCGATCCTGGCGGTCGTCGTTGGGGTCCTGTTTCTCGCGTTCCAGGTGCCGGGCATCCGCCCCATCAGCGCTTCAAGTGAGGACCTCGTTCTGTCCGACAAAAAGCGGGCGGCGCTGGATGAACTCGCCGCACGGAAGGAGCCGAACGCGATCACAGTGACGGAAGGCGAGTTGAATGCTTTCATCCAGGGCGTGGGCTTTCAGAATGGCCAGGGCAGCGGTTTGGCAGTCATCCCGATCAAGTTGCAAATCGAACTCGGCGACGGAGTGGTCACCGCAGTGTTTCTTGGCAAGCTTCATATCGCCGGTTCGGTGGAAAAGCAGATTTACCTCAGCTACACCGGCGTGCCCACGATCGAGGATGGCCATTTTGTCTTCAAGCCAACGGCAGGCGCGCTGGGAGCATTGCCCGTGAGCACATGGTTTCTGGTCAAGACGGGACTGTTCGACCATTACTTTGCCAAGTTATTCGTCCAGTTGGACAAAGAGAAACAGGTGCTCGACTCGCTCTCGTCGATTTCCGTCGCTTCACAGTCGGTCGTGTTGAATTATCAACCGCACTAGGTCCGCGTCTGGCAGTCATGAACGCGCGACGGTTGGGCACGTGGTTGGCAGCCGTGATTGCCGTGCTTACTCAACCTGTGGTCGCGGCCATATCGACCCCCACGAACGCCCTCGTCAGAACCGTTAGCGCTTCCCGCCAGTTCGTCGCCTGCGCCAGCGACCGGCTTCTGCCTTCCGCATTATGCGCGTATGCCGAGCGCGTCAAGCGGGAATGGCTGAGGCAACTGGACGTGGCCGACAACTGGCGCGACCCCATTCTGTTGCTGGTGCAGACACGCCAGGCCGCGCAAACCATCGCGGCGCCGGTGTCGATAGCCGTGTTTCAAACCGATGAACACCTCGAGTATCGCATTCGTTGTCTGGCGCCGCCGCCGATTGACAAGGGTGAATTGTTGTCGGCCATGGTTGACGCTTTGTGCGCGGAATGGGCAAACCGCAACCAGGCGACGGAGCCGGGCAAGGCGTACGTAGTGCCAGGCATTCCGCTCTGGCTCGTGGAAGGTCTGGCGGTGTTGATCGAGGGTCGCCACGAGGCTCTGCTATCCATTTCGCAGCGGTCCGTGGCGGGCGGCCGGCCTCAGGAAGCGAGGGACTTGTTGAAAGCCGAGGCTCTCCCCGACGATTCAGTGGATCGCCAACTGTTCCAGGCGAACGCGTGGATTTTTACCGAGGGCCTGTTGGGATTGCATCAGGGACCCCGCAAAATGCGGAATTTCCTGGCCGAGCTTGGTGCGCAGAAGGTGGCCAGCAACGCGTTCTGGAAGGTCTATCACGACGATTTCCCGAACACGACTGCGCTGGAAAAATGGTGGAGTTTGGAATTGGTCCGCCACACCTCGATGTCGGTCGCGCAAGACCTGTCGGTGGAAGATACCGAGCGTGATCTGGACGCGATCTTGGTGACGAAGCTTGGCCCCATCGGTGGACGCAGAGGAATGCCCGGTGAAACCAGCGTAGCCATCGATGACCTCTGGCGGTACGCGGACGCTCCGTGGTTGAAGGACCTGTTGAAGCTCAAGATCGACCGGATCGGCGCGTTACGGGGTGTGACACACCCGTTGTACCTGCCGATATTGGACGACTACATGGAAGCCATGGTCTGGCTCCAGCGGGGCAGCGTGACCCGGTTTCATCGTGGGTTAAGCCGCGCCGAAGCCACGCGGGCCGTCGTGGACAAACAAGCGCACGGAATCACCGCCTACCTCAATGAAGCCGAACGCATCTATGCGCCGGAACAGCTCTCGAATACGTTCCGCGGGTACTTCCAGACATTTGATCAACTTCAGAAGCTGGATAGCGAACGTCGCAGTCCGATCAGCGACTACCTCGACAAGTTCGATCACTGAAGCGCGCCCAGAAGCGCCCGAATCTTCTCCCGTTGCTCGCGCAACTGCTGTTGCTTGTCCCGTTCGCGCTGCACGGCAACTGGTGCGGCCTTGCTGACGAAACTTTCGTTCGCCAGCTTCGCGTCCGTAGCGGCCAGTTGCTTCTCGATATCGGCGAGCTGCTTCGTGAGGCGTTGACGCTCCTGTGCGAGATCCACCGCGCCGACCATGAACACGGTGGTTTCCTGCGTAACCAGGCTGGGCGTCAAACCGGTCGGTACGTAGTTCGGATCAATTGTCACTGTCTCCGCTGACAAGATCCGCGTGAGGAACGGGGTTTCCGTTTTGAAGAAATCGGTGTGACGACTTGGTTTGATGACAAAGGAAACTTTCTTGCGGGGTTCAATGCCATTGTCGTTGCGTAGCTGACGCCCGGCAGTCACCGCAGCGTACAACGCTTCCACCTGCGGCATCACATCAGTTGCGGCTCCATCAATCATCCGAAGCTCTGGCCATGGCGCGAACTGGATCGTGTCCGTGCTGTATCCCATCCCGCGCCAGAGTTCTTCCGTGATGAACGGCGCAAACGGATGAAGCAGTTTCAAAATTGTGCTGAAGACATTGTCCAACACTTCAATGTTCGGTGATGTCTTACTGGCTTCGATATACCAATCGCAGAAATTACCCCAAACGAAATCGTAGAGGTGTTTGACCGCCTCATTGAACCTGTAGGCATCGAGGGACGTGCTGACGTTGTTTACCGTGATGCCGAGTGCACCAAGGATATTCAGGTCGTGCGCATTGTGCGGGCGTGTTGGCGGATTGGTGGCACGCTGCATCTGGATGAAGCGAGCGGCGTTCCAGAGTTTGTTCATGAAGTTGCGGCCGACCTCACAGCGTTTCTCATCGAACAAAATGTCCTGGCCCTGAGGTGCGATGAGCATAAGACCGAAGCGCAAACCATCAGCTCCGTACTTGGCGATCAGATCGAGCGGGTCGGGGGAGTTGCCCAGTGATTTGGACATCTTGCGGCCTTGCGCGTCACGGATGATGCCGGTGTAGTACACCGTGCCAAACGGCTTTTCGCCCATGTATTCGTAGCCGGCCATGATCATGCGCGCGACCCAGAAGAAAATAATATCAGGTCCAGTGACGAGATCGGTAGTCGGGTAGAACTTCTTCAACGTGTCGGTCTTTTCGGGCCAGCCCATCGGCGCAAATGGCCACAGCCACGAGCTGAACCACGTGTCGAGCACGTCGGGGTCTTGCCGCCATCCATCGCCCTTCGGCGCTTCCAGTCCGCAGTAAACCTCGTTGTTGCGATACCACACGGGGATCCGGTGTCCCCACCAGAGTTGACGCGAGATGCACCAGTCGCGAAGATTGTGCATCCAGTGCGCGTAGGTCTTCTCCCAGCGCTCGGGATAGAACTTGATCTCGCCCTTCTTGATGACCGCTTCCGTGGAGCGTGGGACTTGCGGGTACTTCAGGAACCATTGTTCGCTCAAGTATGGCTCGATGGGGACATTGGTGCGTTGGCTGTAGCCGACATTATGCGTGTAGTCTTCGACCTTGAGAAGAAGTCCCTGGTCCTTGAGTTGCTCGACAACGGCTTCGCGACATTCAAATCGGTCAAGGTCCTCGAAATCTTCGCCAGCTTCTTCGGTCATTTTCCCGTCGGGTCCGATGACGACCGTAAGGGGCAGCTTATGGCGCAGGGCCATCTCGTAGTCGGCCAGATCATGCGCCGGCGTGACCTTGACGCAGCCCGTGCCGAATTTCGGATCGACCGCCTCATCAGCGATGATGGGGATCTGCTTGTTTCGCAATGGCAGCAGAACTTTGCGACCGACCAGATTCGTGTAGCGCGTGTCCGTTGGATTGACGGCAACCGCTTCATCACCCAGCATCGTCTCGGGACGCGTTGTCGCCACAACAATGAAATCCTCGGAACCGACGAGCGGATACTTGAAATGCCACAGATTACCCTGCGTTTCGGTCATGATGACTTCTTCGTCGGACAACGCGGTCCGACCCGCGGGATCCCAATTCACCATGCGTTTCCCGCGGTAGATCAGCCCCTTCTTGTAGAGATCGACAAAGACCTGAAGAACGCACCGCGAATATGCCTCGTCCATCGTAAAGCGTTCGCGCGTGAAATCGCACGAGCAGCCGAGTTTCTTGAGCTGCTGGATGATGATGCCGCCGTGCTTTTCCTTCCACTCCCAGACCTTTTCGAGAAACTTCTCACGACCCAAATCATCGCGGTGCTTCATGACACCCTGTTTGCGCAGCGTCTTCTCGACAACGATCTGTGTGGCAATGCCGGCATGGTCGGTGCCCGGCAACCAGAGCACTTCATGGCCCTGCATCCGTTTGCGGCGGCAGAGAATGTCCTGGATCGTATCGCCGAGTACGTGACCCATCGTCAGGATGCCCGTCACGTTCGGCGGCGGCATGACGATGCAGTAGGCGGGTCTGGTGGATGCGGCGTTGGCGGTGAAGTAACCCTGTGCCAGCCATTCGGTGTGCCACTTGTCCTCCACCTGCTTCGGCTCGTAGGCCTTCGGAATTTCAGTCGGTGCGGTGCCCATACAGCGGAAAACTATGCGAACACTTGGACGGATTGGCAAGCCCTGAAAATCTTCGGGCCAACGTGGCTCACCCAGCAATCTGGAACACGGGGACACTTGCGCCCCCTAAAGCCAGCGTGTATCCTGCGGCAGTCATGACCAACGAGGAACGCAAGTCGATTGTGGGACAATTGCTGGCCAAGGGCCAGACGCTGTCGCAGATTCAGGATTACCTTCACAAGGAAAAGAACGATCCGATCACGTACATGGATCTGCGGTTATTGTTGTCCGAGATGCCTGACGCAAAGTTGCCAGAGAAAGAGGTGCCCAAAACGGTGTTGCCGACCGCCAGCGCTGGGGCCAGCGCGGGAGCAAAAGCCGCACCGACGGATTTGGCATCACCGCCGGCGGCTAGGGAACCAGCAATCGGAGGCCGGCTTTCGATCAGCATCGATCAGACGCCCGCGCCAGGTTCGATGTTGAGCGGGTACGCGCGATTTTCGTCGGGTGCAAAAGCGCATTGGTTCCTCGATGAAATGGGACGGTTGGGGCTCGAACCCGAACTCGGCACCGGAAAACCGACCCAGGCGGACATGCAGGAGTTCAGCACCGAACTCCGCCGCATGTTGCAGCAAGCCGGCGGAATGTAGCCTCAATTTTTCCCCTGGACCGCCGCCCACCAAAATCACAAGAAGCTTGCAATGGTGTGCGCGTCCCAAGCGGGCTATCCGGCGTTTCGCGCGCCGATCTGGTCGAACTGACCGGACCGGGCCGCGCAGGGCGTATGGCTCACTTCCGTTTCTCGTCTTTGAACAGCTTGTATTCGACGGAGTCGACCAGCGCTTCCCAACTGGCTTCGATGATGTTGTCGTGCACGCCGACGGTGCCCCACGTGTCCTGGCCGTCGGTGCTCTCGATGATGACGCGTGTCTTGGCAGCCGTGCCGCTCCCGCTATCAAGAATTCGCACCTTGTAGTCCACGAGGCGCACCTGAGCGATTGCCGGGTAACTGGGCTTGAGCGCCTTACGCAAGGCGTTGTCTAACGCATTGACGGGGCCATCTCCGTCGGCGACCTCATGTATGCTTTGACCATCAATCTCAATCTTGACGACGGCCTCAATTCGATTCTCGTCGCTGCTCGAGGACGAACTGGAGGGTGAACCCTCTCCGCGCCAAAGGCCGTCGGTCGTAACTCGATACGTGATGGGCTTGAAAAATGGCTTGTGTTGCTTGAGCAGCTTCTGCACGAGGATATGGAAGCTGGCGTCGGCGGCTTCGTATTCATAACCGGCATGTTCGAGTTGCTTGAGTTGCCGCAGAATGTCGCGCACTTCAGGCGTGTCCTTGCTCAAGTCCATGCCGAGTTCGTGCGCCTTCATTAAAATGTTGCTGCGGCCGCTGAGTTCGCTCACCAGCACGCGGCGGTGGTTGCCCACGGTCTCGGGGTCGATGTGCTCGTAGCTGCGCGCGACCTTTTCGATGGCGTTGACGTGGATCCCGCCCTTGTGCGCGAACGCCGTGGCGCCCACGAACGGCTGGCGGATGTCGTGCCGCACGTTTGCGAGATCGTCGACGAACATCGACAGATCGCGAAGTTTGCGGACGTTATCCTTGGAGATGCAGTCGTAGCCCATCTTTAGCACGAGACAGGGAATCACACTGGTCAGATTACAATTGCCCGTGCGCTCGCCGTAACCGTTGATGGTTCCCTGGACCTGGACCGCTCCGGCGTCAATGGCCGCCAGCGCGTTCGCGACGCCCACACCCGAATCGTTGTGGGTGTGGATGCCGACGGCGCATTTCATCTGCTTGACGACGTCCGCCATGACGCGAGCCACTTCGCCCGGCATCGTCCCGCCATTGGTATCGCACAGAACCACGACATCCACGCCCGAATCCTGCGCCGCCTTCAACGTCGCCAGCGCATACCGCGGATCGTCCCGATAACCGTCAAAGAAATGTTCGGCGTCGTAGACGACTTCCTTTCCGTGGTCTTTGAAGTAACGCACGGAGTCACCGATCATCGCCAAGTTTTCCTCCGGCGTCGTGCGAAGCACCTCCGTCACGTGCAATGACCACGTCTTGCCGACCAACGTCACCACCGGCGTATTGGCCTTGACCAGCATGTCGATCTGCGGGTCGTCCTTGCACTTTGTATTCGCGCGGCGCGTGCTGCCGAAGGCCGCAACCTTCGCGTGCTTGAATTTACGCGTGGCCGCCTCGGTGAAAAAATCCATGTCCTTGGGATTCGAGCCGGGCCAGCCGCCCTCGATGTAGTCGATCCCAAACACGTCGAGCCGCTCGGCAATGCGAATCTTGTCCGCGCTCGAAAACGAGATGCCTTCGCCCTGCGCACCGTCGCGCAACGTCGTATCATAGATTTGGATTCGCCTGCTCATGGCGGGGGAAAGACTAAAACCAACCATCTCGCCCGTCAACTGCGCACTTGGAGCCGAAGGGCGCGATCACGTTTCCGAAGCAAGTCGGATGCAGGGCGCGGTTGGCGAGTTTTTCCTGCCTCACGAGGCTGGTTTCGGTATAGCGCGCCGGCTTTTCTGGACCAGGGAGCCCAAAGGCTTAAATCAGCTTCCTGGTAGCGAGGGGACGGCGCTGATAGGGGCACCGTCCTCCTCTGGCGCTTTGACGCCATAGGGGCTGGCCGGTCACATCCCCGCGATTTTGGCGGTGCGACGGACGACGTCGAACGTGCTGTCGACGGCGATTATGTGGCCGGAGAGCTTCTTCTTGCTGTTGGCGATGACGCGGCGGCCGGCCTCGGTCTTATCCAGGTTCACCAGCGCGGTTTGAATTTTTTTCGACAACGCCTCGTCCAATCCGATCCGCACCACGATGGCGTCGTGAGGAATTGGGTCGGTGCTGGCAACAATCACGAGATTGTCGGACGGCATTCCGCTGGCCTTGGCGATACCGAGCTCGTTGTCGTAGGTGGCGCCCGCATCGACTTGTCCGCTCAGGACGGCAGCGATGACCTTCGGGTGGTCGCCGGCAAATATGGTCTCCTTGAAGAAGGTGTCCGGGTTGATGCCCTTTTCGATAAGCATGGCGCGCGGATAGACGTAGCCGGAAGCCGACTTTGGGTCGACGAAGGCAAACCGCTTTCCCTGCAAGTCCGCAATCGACTTCAACCCTCTGTCCTTGCGGGCCACGATGATGCCGCGGTAGGTTGCGGAGCCATCCATAATCGACTGGGCGATGATCCGAATCTTTCCGCCGCGGACGGCGTCCACGTAGGCGAACGGCGAGATGCTTCCGATGTCCACTTCGCCGGCCTCCATCTGCGTACGGAGGTCGCCGTAGTTTTTAGCGACGTACAGAACAACCTTCTGCCCGATGGCGTCGGAAAGGTACGACATAAGGGGTTCGAATTCGGCCCGCTCGGTTTCCTGCCCGAGCACGGGCGTAAACCCAAATTTCAGGTCTCTCGCAGCAGCCGGATGACCAGCGAACCCGGCAACAAGAACGGAAAGTACCAACCAAACGACATGACGGCGGCGCATCATCCACCTCCAGTTGTACGGTTCAGTAACGACGTCGGAACGCCACTAATCGTACGGGAATGGGTAGGACCGTGTCAACCGCCGGCGTGATACCAGACTGCCAACCTGTCCGCTGGCATACCGGCTCCGTCGACCGTGAAACAACGGCAATCACAGCCATCCGATGCGACCGTTGTCGTGTCGTTACTACTTGCCCAGCTCAAACGCGTCGTGGATGGCGCGAGCGGCCTTGTCGGCGTCCTTCAGGGCGATAATCACCGAGATTTTGATTTCGCTGGTGGAAATCATGTCGATATTGACTCTGTTGGCAGCCAGCGTCTCGAACATCTTCGCCGCGACGCCGGGATGCGAGCGCATACCGATACCGACCATGGAAAGTTTGGCGATGTCCGCCGTGGACGTGACCTCGCGCGCGCCGATTTCCTTGACGACGGGTTGCAGAACTTTGGTCGCCTTGCCGGCTTCGACAGAACTGACCGTGAACGAGATGTCCGTGAAGCCTTTCTCGCTGACGTTTTGGACAATGACGTCGATGTTGATGTTCGCGTCGGCAATGGTCTTGAATACCTTCGCAGCGATGCCGGGTTTGTCGGGCACGCCGGCGATGGTGACTTTGGCCTGGTTCTTGTCAACCGCGACGCCGCGGATGACTACATCTTCCATTTTTGCGGTTTCTTCTTTCACAATGGTCCCTGGGTTGTCGTTGAAACTGCTGCGCACTTCAAACACGACGCCGAACTTCTTGGCAAACTCGACGGAACGTGCCTGCATCACTTTCGATCCGAGCGCGGCCAGTTCCAGCATTTCGTCGTAGCTGATTTCTAAAAGCTTCTTGGCGTTGGGCACGATGCGGGGGTCGGACGTGTACACGCCGTCCACGTCGGTGTAAATCTGGCACAGATCGGCCTTGACGGCGGCGGCGATGGCAATCGCCGTCAGATCGCTGCCACCGCGTCCGAGCGTGGTGATCTGGCCGTCCGGTGTCTCGCCCTGAAAACCCGCGATGGTCACAATGTTGCCATTGTTGAGAAACTCGTGCACGCGCTTCGGCGTGATGTTGGCGATCTTGGCCTTGGTGTGCAGGCCGTCGGTGACGATGCCCGCTTGCGCGCCGGTCAGCGACACGGCTTTCGCGCCGAGGCCGTGTAACGCCATCGCCAGCAGCGCAATGGTGGTCTGCTCGCCCGTGGCCAGCAGCACGTCCATTTCGCGCTCGTTCGGCTCGGGATGGACTTCCTTCGCCAGTTTGATGAGCGAATCCGTCACGCCGCTCATCGCCGAGACGACGGCGACGACCTTGTTGCCCGCCTGCTGCGTCGCCAGGACGCGCCGCGCCACGTTCTTGATCCGCTCGGGGTTGCCGACCGATGTCCCGCCGTATTTTTGTATGATCAGTGCCATGTGTAGTTGTCTGATGCGGCCGATGGCCGCCTAGATCCCAATTGCTTTCAAGACTTCATTTGCGTTCGCTTCGCAAGTCGTGGGCGAAGGGGCGTTCGACAATGCGGTGTCCGGGTCCTTCAATCCATGTCCTGTCAATGTGATTGCCAATGTCGAGCCTCGCGGGAAAAACCCTCTCGCCATGTATTTGCGGAGGCCCGCCAACCCCGCCGCTGACGCCGGCTCCACAAACACACCTTCCCTCGCCGCGAGCAGTTTGTACGCGTCCAGAATTTCTTTGTCGCTGACCATGTCAATCAAACCGCCGGATTCGTCACGCGCCGCTTCCGCAAGTTTCCAACTCGCGGGATTACCGATGCGAATGGCGGTGGCGATGGTTTCGGGCTTTTCAATCGGATGGCCGCGCACGATGGGCGCGGCGCCCTCGGCCTGGAACCCAATCATCCGCGGCGTGGAAGAAGTTATCCCGGTGCTGCGATATTCCTTGTAGCCCTTCCAATAGGCGGTGATGTTGCCCGCGTTTCCAACCGGCAGCAGGTGGAAGTCGGGTGCGCAGCCAAGCGCGTCGCAGACTTCGAATGCCGCCGTCTTCTGGCCTTCGATTCGGTCTGGATTGATCGAGTTAACGATTGTAATGGGCGAGCGTTCGCCGATTTCACGGACAATGCGCAACGCGTCATCAAAATTACCCCGCAACGCGATCACGGTCGCGCCTTCAATGAGCGCCTGCGTGAGTTTGCCCATGGCAATCGCCCCCTTGGGCAGAATCACCACGCATTTGATGCCGGCGCGCGCCGCGTACGCAGCGGCGGAGGCAGACGTGTTGCCCGTGCTGGCGCAGATAACCGCCTTGACGCCGCGTTCGACAGCCAGCGAGACGGCCACGGTCATGCCGCGGTCCTTAAACGACGCGGTGGGGTTCAACCCCTCGTATTTCAGCCAGATCCGAAGGTCGCCACCGATTACCTTTTCCAGGTTGTGGGCGCGAATGAGCGGCGTGTTGCCTTCGTTGAGCGTCACCACCGGCGTCTTGTCCGTGACGGGCAAGTATTTCCGATACTGTTCGATGACTCCGCGCCAGGCGCTCATGGTCACTCGAAATTCTCCACCCGGATGACCACGGTCTTGTCCTTGACCACGTCGAGGCGATCGATCTCGGCGACCGCGTTGCGCACGGCGCGATCTTTTGCGGTGTGTAACATGAAGATCAGCGGCACATGGTCGGTTGGCAGTTGGCTTGGTTTGGTTTCGGGCGCTTCGCGCTGTAATACCGACGAGATGCTGATATCGGAGTCCGCCAGGACCTTCGAGACCTTGGCGATGACGCCCGAGCGATCCGCAACGGTGAGCCGCAAATAATAACGGGACTCGACATCGTCGATGGTACGCACACGCGCGTTGAGGCGGTGTGATACGAATGACGGAACGCGCTGCTTGCTGCCGAATTTCAGGTTCAATGCCGCATCGGCGAGATCGGAAATCACCGCGCTCGCCGTGGCATCCGCACCCGCGCCGCGCCCGTAAAACATCGTGTCGCCGACGACGTCGCCGCGGACGACCACGCCGTTGAACACGCCATTGACGCTGGCCAGCACATGCTTGTGCGGAATGAGCGTCGGATGCACGCGCACTTCGACGGGCGCGGAGTCCGAGTCATCCGCGCTCTTGATGACGGCCAATAGTTTGACGGTGTAACCGAGTTCGCGCGCGATCTGTATGTCGAATTGTGATACGTGGCGGATGCCTTCGACGTACGTGTTGTCGAAGCCGGTCCAGAAACCGTGCGCCAGCGAAGCGAGGATCGTCGCCTTGTGGGCGGAATCGCCGCCATCCACGTCGAGCGACGGGTCGGCCTCGGCATAGCCAAGCTTTTGCGCCTCGGCGAGAACGTCGTTGAAATCCTTGCCCTCGGCGGTCATGCGCGTGAGGATGTAATTGCAGGTGCCGTTGACGATGCCGTAGATCAACGGGAAGCGATTGGCCACGAAACCCTCGCGCAAGGCTTTGATGATCGGAATCCCGCCGCAGACGCTGGCTTCATAGAAAATATTGGTGGAGTTCTTCGCGGCGGCCTCGAAGATTTCCTCGCCGTGGTGCGCGAGCAACGCCTTGTTCGCGGTGACGACCACCTTGCCGCGATTGAACGCGTCGAGGATGAGTGTCTTCGCGAAGCCGGTCCCGCCGACGAGTTCGACCACGACATGAGTGTCAGGGTCCTGCAACACCTTCTGGGCGTCGCCGGTCTTCTGGGATGCGGGAATCGGGAGGGATTTGAGACGGGATTCATCCTTATCGCAAACCCATTTGAGATTGATCCGCACGCCCAGACGTTCGGCAATGAGCTCAGCGTTGCGGCTGAGGTGTTTGACCACCCCGCCGCCCACGACGCCCGCGCCGACCAAGCCGACATTGAGTTGTTTCGCCTCACTCATGAGAGAATTCGGAGACAAAGTGTAACGGCTGGCGCGGGGTTTGTCCAGACCGATGCCGTGCGATTGTCAAAACTCTTTAGAAATGTCCTCCTTCTTAACTCGTTAGAAGTGTCCCCTTTCTGCAGCGTGTTGTTTGACGTTGCCGTGATTGTTGGGCGCGGGCGGTTGGGGACGAGTCGGCAGTTGGCGGCTGACCAGTTTCTGGCCGCGATACAGCAGTTGGCGTCGGCCATCCAAGAGGGTGCGCACGACCACCCGCTGGCCTACCAGC
>Ga0182014_10000102_pt1 | contig 91518 bp, 79 predicted proteins | sample 612S2DmetaG_FD_120489 | JGI IMG/M metagenome (GOLD analysis project Ga0182014, IMG submission 120489) | Permafrost microbial communities from Stordalen Mire, Sweden - 612S2D metaG | ecosystem: Environmental > Terrestrial > Soil > Wetlands > Permafrost | place: Sweden: Stordalen | collected...
ACGGGCCTTTCGCCCAAGATGCGAAGGGTAACCTCTACGGGGTGACCACTTTTAGTCAAAACGGCATCGGCCCCGGAACGGTTTTCCGGCTAGATCAGGCCGGGAAGCTGAAGGTCCTCCACGCCTTCGGTGGCGGAGGCAACGACGACGGGGCCAATGGCCTCAGCGGCGTAATTCGCGACGCGGTGGGGGACCTCTACGGGACCACCCAGTTCGGCGGTTTCGACAATCAAGGCGTGGTCTTCAAAGTGAGTGGGACCGGCAAGGAGAGTGTGCTGTACCGATTCGCCGGGGGACAGGATGGGATTGGACCTACCGCCGGGCTGGTACGCGACGCACCGGGAAACCTCTATGGGACAACTAGCGGCAGCGCCCTTTGCCTCGAGTGTGGCACCGTGTTCAAGGTTAGCCCAGCCGGCAAGCAGACCGTGCTGTATCGTTTCAAGGGGCCCCCGGACGCAAGCCATGTACTCACCGGAAATCTGGTTCTGGATGCGAGCGGCAGCCTCTACGGCGTTTCCTACTACGGTGGCCTGAAGAGCGGCTGTGCAGTCACCACGTTTGGTTGTGGCACGTTCTTCAAGCTGTCGCCGAAGGGCAAGGGATGGAGCGAGAGCGCGCTGTACAGGTTCAAGGGAGGAAGTGACGGGGCGTATCCGTACTCTGGTTTGATCAAGGATTCGGCCGGAAACTTCTACGGTGCGACGGAATGGGGAGGCAATGACGGCTGCAGCGGCCTCGGTTGTGGCACGCTATTCAAGATCGACTCCACCGGCAAGGAGACCGTGCTGTATAGATTCACTGGCGGAAGCGACGGCGATAGTCCCGGCCAACAGATCGCGTTGGACGCCGAAGGCAATCTGTATGGCACGGCCAACAGCGGAGGGAACCCGGCTTGCCAGGACGGTGGCTGCGGAACGGTGTTCAAGCTGGATACCAGCGGCAAACTAACAGTCCTGCACGCCTTCGATGGGAAGGACGGCGCTTACCCAGGAACCTTGTTGCTTGACTCGGCGGGCCACCTCTACGGTGCCACCTGGCAGGGTGGCGCTTATGGTGCCGGAACGGTATTCGAGATCACGCCCTGATCGGCCAGGCGGTGAAATGGGCCCGGCCCGAAACCGGGCTAGGCCCATTGGGGAATCGTGGACACTAGTTGGCGGCTCCGATCCCCTGGATCTGCTGGACCAGCATGTTGACGGAGCAGCCACCGCAGACCTGCTCCGTGCCACCCTTAACGGTTGTCGTCCCGGCGGACGGCTCGATCAGGTACCAGATTTCTTCCGTCCAATCGTTAGTGTCATTGTGCCAGCTGCTTACAGGGGTAAATGAGTGGCCGTTGCTGTCCTCGACGAGCGTCATGCAGTACCCGGTGTCGTTGTGGTCGCAGGTCACAACGGCCTCCAGGATGTTGTACGCGCTCTGGACATTCTCAGTGGCGGTCAATATCTGCACATCTGTCCCCGACACGATCTGGTGATCGATTATCTGTGGCTGCGGGAGCAGTGACTGCGCGGTGGCAGCAGAAGCCACCAGGAACAAGAACGCCGAAACAAGAACCATTCTGTTTTTCATTTTCGCTTTCTTTCTCGTGATATTTTTGCGCTGAGGGTCTGGCTCCCCGGTGAGGGCCAAGCCCAGAGTTCGATGCTGCAGATGTAGCACGGGCGCTCGAATGCGCGACAGGAAAAGCGAATTTGTTTCGGAAGACCGGACAAAACCGAGCAACCCGCTGCGACGCCACACTTAGCCTCACTTAAAGGAACGGTTCTTGTCCGGTCACTTAGGACGTTGCACGTGATCTTTCAAGGGAGGTCGTGAGGCTTGCATGGACGCAGGGAAAAGTCGCTTCGTTTGCGCGTAAGAACTGCAATCCGCATATCAGATGAGTTTACGACCGACTGTGCTTTTCCGATTCTTGCTCTTGTGGATTTTTACGCGGGTCGGAATTTCCACAGGCGATGCGGTGTCCCCGCCATTTTCGCTCGATCCGGAGCGCTGCGCATTTCACCCGGATGCAACGCCCAGTGTTTGCAGGTCGCGGCGCAACTGCCGGGGATTGTCCATTTGGATGACGTGCATGCCCAGGCGCTGGGCGCTGTCCAGATTCAGGGGACGATCGTCGATGAAACAGCATTCCTCGGGAGGGCTCTGGGTGATTTCGAGGGCGAGGCGGTAGATGCCTTCTTCCGGCTTGCGCAATCCGACAAAACAGGAGCTGACGAAGAGGCTGAAGATTTCGCGCATGCCGAAGGTTTGAATGCGGAACAAATTCAGTTCTTTCGATTCGTTGTTGATTGTGGACATCCGGTATTTGCAGGATCGGGCCAGCTCGGAGGCCAGTTGCAGAGTCTCGGGGTGGGGCTGCGACAGAGAAAACATGTAGTCTTTGAAGGCGTCCGGGGTGAAGGATCGCGGGCGGTAGAAAATCGTGCGCTCGAGATATTCCAGCAGGCTGATCTTGCCGCGTTCGAGGGACGAGACCAGCATCTCGTGGCGGCTCTCGAATTCGACTTCATCCAGAGAGAAATGTTTAAGGGTTCGCTGACGCTGCTCGTGGTCCCACGCGTTGCTGAGCAGGACGCCACCGACGTCCCAGAAAATGGCGCTAATTTTTGGCAAGCCGATCCTCCTCAGGTTGATGTGAGGCGCAATGCCTCAGCGGCTGAAGCCGGAGGTTGCGTGCCTCAGGCACGGGTGAAAAGGCTGCGGAAAAAGCCGTCCAGGCCGCGAAAAGCGGACCTCAGGCGCTGAGGCGCCTACACATTTTCAGCTACTCAGTGGCCCGACTGAAGTCGGGCCCTTCCCAAAACCTGCATGAGTCAGGGTTTTTCCGCAACCATTGAAGCCTTGCCCTGCCGCGCTTGATCAACGCGCTACCACAGTTTGATCAACGCGCGCCTGCGATCTGAGAACTTTGAATATCTTAACAAGCTACGGCGATGAATGGTTGCGGCATTCTTTGGCTGAGCCGCACGGGCGTGGACGCCCGCGCCCACATTTGAATCACGCAGCCAAAGTGAAAAGCCCCGACCCTGCGGGGCAGGATCGGGGCTGGTTGGACTGCGGTTTGTCTTAGTAGCTGCCGGTGTGTGGGGTGAAGCTTTGCCGGTAGCTCAAGTTGTCGATGTCGCGGAACATCGGCGTGGCCGGAGGCAGCTTGGAGGGTATGGTGAAGTCCGGATCGAAAATGTAGTTTCGAACCGGCGGAGTATAGACGGAGTAGTTACAACACTTGAATAGTCCAGTGTTGTAGGTGGCGTAGTAGAGGCTTACCAGCGAGCCTTCGTAGTTGAGGGTTTGACCACCCCAGTCCTCGAGGAATCGCAGGAAGTTATGCACGCCGCCATCCGTGCCGAAGCCATAGTCATTAGCGACCTCCCATGCCGGGAAGGGGAAATTCATGTTCTTACCGGCAGCGACCGCCGCTCGATAGTAGGTAGTCGAAGCGGTACGGGCGGGCGCAGGAACGTTGAACCCTACAGAGTTGTTTCCGACATAGGGGTTGGTAGGCCAGACGTTGTAAAGGCTGTTAAGGTCTGACCAGCTATTGGAAAGTACGGTGACAGCGTCGGCAACGATGCCAGCTGCGGCCATGCCCGGTAGATCGCCGCCTGGCGGAACGTTCCAGATGGGATCGACGGAGTTGCTGTTGTAGTTTCCAAAAATGTAAACGGGATTCTCCGAGCCTACCGTGAACCCGCCGCTGGCGTTATCGGGACGGAGGGGCAGATTCCCCAGAGTTCCGTCGACCAGTTTCAGCACGTGGCGGGCGCCGCTGACCCAGTTTTTCTGTCCCAGGGTGCAAGCGGGCAAGCGTTTGCCAGTAAGGTATGGATCGGGTGCGGCGGCGTTGATGATCTGCCGGTTCACACTGTTGGCCAGGATATAGGCGTTGCCAGTACCGTTGTAAATGCCGTAGCCGAGGCCGAGGCCGATGTTGCCGGCTCCGAAGTTGTCCAGTTTCCCGTTCTCGTTAACGTCCTCCGGGGAGAGAGTCCTGTTTGGAGGAATGGGTTCCAATGCGCCGTTGGGATTGCCCGCTGCGACGGCGCCGTTGACGTTGTCTTCCAGGCCGGAGTCTCCGGTCTTGGTGCCAGCGGGATCCACTTGAGTGCCCCAGGGGCTGGGCAGCATGCCGCGGCGGTCCGAGAAGTAGAGAACGTATCCGTTCTGGGATATGAAGTCGACCGAGGGACCGCTGACTCCCGTTTTGCCGAGCAGCCATTGCTGCAGGTTGCCTACGTCGAGTTCGACGGCGTTCATGATTCCATTCGGCGTGCAGCTATTGTTGTTTTGCTGGATATCGCGGGATTCGCCTTCTCGGGGATCGTAGAAATTGATGGGATACCAGTTGTTCATGCTGACGCTTTGCGCTACATGATTTTTGCTGTCGCCGTACCAGGGCGAAATTGTATTTAGGTCGACCGTAACCTCAGGTGGCTTGGCTTTGACGCAGTTCCACACTCCGGCCACCTTGCTACAGCCGGCTGATGTCGGCAAGAGACCCTTTTGGTCAGGCCAGCCGCCGCTGCCATTGCGGTCGGCGGGTTCCTGAAAAATCAGAATGGCATTCGGATTGATTGGGTTAGAGCCAGTGACCGTCGGCGGAACCGGGCCGCGGGCGAATCCCAATTGCAACCACTCCGCGGTGACCGGGTGATAGGCGCCGGCAGCATCGCGGTATTCGACGCGGAGATAGCCGTCGATCAGATTCCAGGTGTTGGTAAGTTTGGCGGTCGGCAGCGGCGTTGTGAAATAAGGGTAAGGAGGATTGTAATACGGAACGGGCGTGGCCGGACAAATCGGAGGATTGGTGTTGCTACAAGGCGTAAGGGGCACGGCCTGTGGTATGGAGGTCAAGCCGAAATTGTTGGCGTCCGCAACCGGCGTAGTCAGCGGCGCGGGAGGGTTGGTGTCGTATTTGAACGTGACGTCCCCCGCAATCGGTTGCACAGGGACGTACGGCCAATCGGGATTCAGGGTTGGACCGACGACCGGGGCAAGAGCATTGGTCCAGGTGCTGGTGTCGGGGTACGCGGTGGTTCCTGTGGCGAAGTAGGTGTTGTAGGTGCCGCCGCTGGCCAGCGGTGGTAGCCCAGGGACTGATGCGGCTACGCCCCACTGGTAGGTTGAGCCGGGGGCGCTGGATAACCGAATGTTGTTGGCGGTATCGGCGGAGCCGCAGCCGAAAGCCGGCGGCGCACTGGGGTTGCCGCATGGCAAGTCGTCGGGGTTATCGGAGAGCAACACCCGAATTTCCGCTTCATTGTAGAGTCGCGACGAGCCTAGAGCTGCGGCGGGGTTTTCCCCCGCAGGTGGCTGGCGGATGATTTCAAAGGGTTGGGGACCAGTGGTCGTGCCCGTTGTGCCGTTGACAAAGGGCAGTGTGAGGTCTGTGGCTCCCGTGCCCAGTACAGTGTTCCCGTAGTCGCCATCCACGATGAAACCATTGAAATAAGCTGAACCCAGGGAAATGGTTTGCCACGAGGGCGGGCCGGTCGTGGGACAACATGGAGGCGGGTTGCCGCCGGCCCCAGTGACGCTGCCCTCGGTCGCCGTCATGGCCAGGCAAGCTGGTTGTGCGGGAAGATCGCAGCCTCCGGTGGACTGCGGGATCAACACGGTTCCCGAATCGTTGAACGCATTGGCGGCGAGTCCATTGGGGAGCACGGCGCGGATGACGTTGCCGTACGCCGAAAGCTGGTCGTGGAAAGTGAGCGTGAAACCGTTGGCCACGCCCAGGTACAAATCACCGTTGGTATGGACGCGGCCCGCGAAGTCGAGATTGGGGCTGCTGAAGAAGCCCAGGTCGCTTTCGGAAAACACGCCGAACTGGAACACCGGGATCAGCGCGACTTCAACCGTGCGCGACATGTTCACTTCGTCTCCCACCGTCCCCAGCCCGGCCAGAGACGTGGTGGCGGTTACCTGCAGAGTTACCGGAAGCAACTGGGCGTAGAGGCCGGCGTAAGTTCCGCTGGTAATTTGCCCCCAACTATTGGCGAGGGCTCCGTTTAGCGGGTTGATGGCTGGCGTCAGGGTGTAAACGGGATAGCTCATGAAGGCGTTGCTGGCGGGGGCCAGCGCGCTTAAGCCTTCGATGTCGGAGACGGTGGGCGATTCGATGTTCTGAAACATATTGGCCAGGTCCGAGGTCATGTGTTCGATGCCACCTTCTGCGGCGTGGAAAGCCAGAGTATTCTGCGTGTCCTGGCTACCCACTTTGCCTTCGGTATTGACCATCATGAGCAGGCCAATCGCAATCCCAGACATGATTGCCAGCAGCATCAAAGATGCAATCAGAGTGAATCCACGTAAACCTCGTTTTGTGCTATGCATCGTGTCGCTCCTCATTCCCGTTCCCAACTCTTCTTGTGTTTCCATTTCGATTTCTGGTTTCTTGCTTCCCGCCATTAAACTCAATGAATGTTGTAGCGATTCTGGTAACTCAAGTTGCGTGCGCTCATTGACGTCTGGATGTCGAAGGTCTGGTAGCCTTTGCCGATCATGAGACCGCTGCTGGCGCCGGAAACCTGGCTGCGAATCGACAAATGAAGCAGATTGATCTTGCGAATCAGGTTGTAGGATGTGCCCAGGGAATATCCGCCATCGCCCACCGCGTTGAGCAGGTTGCCGCTGGCGTCGTAGGTGTCGTAGGTGAATTGCAGGTTCACGACGTTTTCGGCTACGGGCATGGGTTGATGGGCGTTGATCTGCCGCATCAGGGTCGGAACTCCGGGGCCAACGGCGAGCGGATCAGGCAGCATCCACAGGTAGTAGGTCGTCACCAGAATGCGCGTCGCCGTGGTGGTCGGGGACGGCGGTGTTCCCGGCGGTACCGGTATCATTTGCTTCAGATCACCGCCGGCTGCGCCGCTCTGGTTGAGGTTCAGCGTGTCTCCGTTCGCGCAAGTGACGGTATAGACGCCGCCCCCGTTGGCGGCGACGTTGGTTACTTCAGCCATGGCAGTCGCGGAACTTCCACCAACGATTCCTTGAACCATGATGATGTCGCCCGGAATCAGGCCCACGACCGGATCGTTGACCGCCTGGGGAAATACAAGGCCATTCGGTAAAATGCAACTCGCCGGGGGCGGAGCTGCGGGTGCCGTCAATGTTATCGAATTCGCGGTGATGGTGGTCACGGTGTAGCAGGGCAGAGCAAAGTTGGTGTCGGTGTAGACAACCGTGATCACGTCAGTCTTGTTCGGAGTGCCAGGCGGCTTGATTCCCATCTGGAAACCTGGAATCAGCCCATACAGAGTTGGATTGCACGGTACGGCGTTGAACGCGGTGCAGGGGTAAGCAATTCCATTGCCGGGAACGCAGTTGTTGTTGGCGACGCAAGTCGGCGAATAGCCATAGATGGGTTTCAACGCGGTGCCCGTGGGCAGGGCAATCCCTGTCCCGGAAGGCAATCCAGCGCCTGCCAAACTTACGTCTTTGAGCAGCAAGTCGGTACTGGCTCGCAGATCTTGCTGCATTTCGGCGCGTTGCGACACCACGAATTCCGCGTTCATGCCCTGGGTGAACACCTTCATGGCAGCGCCCATCACAATTATCCCCACGGCCATCGCGATCAGCAGTTCGATCAAGCTCCAACCGCAACTCGAATTTTTCCGTGCACGACTCATAATGGCCTCGTCTACCGATAGGGTGAAATGAAAGTGTTGAGCACGTATTGTCTGGGAAGGCTAGACTGGGGCGTCGTGTACTGGATGGTAATGGTGATCGAACTCAAGGTGGCGCTGGCGGGGCCACCGCCGGGGGGGACAACCGGTGTGATCACGATCTGGCGCTGGAAATTGGTCAGCGTCAGACACGTGTCTGGAGGACAGGTCCCGGCAAAGACTCCACTAGAGCCGGGTTCCTCCAGGGTTTGCGGGCCCGCGGCCGCATCGTCCGCGGTGCCAAAGATCCCGTCGGCTCCCGCATTGTTGATCGGCTGGAACCCGGTGAGGAAAATGCCAGCTCCTGGCCCCACGTTCTGAATCTCCGACCAGCTGATGTTTGCCGTCTCGCGCGCGGTCAAAATACTTTCCATGGCCTCGTTGGCCAGCAGCTTGGCGGTGTTATTCTCCTGCGAGGTTTGGGTGGAGGTCATGGCGATGCCAAAGACGCCCAGGAGACTGAGCAGTCCGATGGTCAGGATGCACATCGAAATCATCACCTCGATCAGACTGAAACCCCGCTGGGTTTTTCTGACAGGTTGGCGGAAAGCAAGGCTTTCAGCTCTCACTGTTGCCTCCAATAGTAAGCTGCTCCATTCGGCCACAGATGCCACCCGCGAAGACGGCCGGTGCCGCCCCACAAGGTGATGGCGCGCGAAGTAAAGAGTTTTCCCGGCTGAGCGATATAGACGACTCCGTTGTTGACGTTGCCGAGAGCGTCCTGAGCCGAGCCATCAGGGTAAAAATAGATCACGTTTTTTATTCCGCCCGCTATACCCTGGTCGAAATCGATGGCCGTGGTACCGACGCCAAAGCCATCCGGTGAGGTAGGCGATACTGGGAGGCCGGGCTCCGCGTCAAAATTAACATCTGTGGGAAGTGGATAAGTGGATATCAGAGCTCCGGTCGATCCTTGGGTGATGGTGATTGTGTTGGGCGCGACCGCATTGCTCAAGGTAACGAAATAGATCTGGCGCTGCGCCACCGACATGTCGCGCGCCTGGCGCAACGTCGTCAAGGTCGTGTTGTAGGCCTCGGCAATATGGTTCGCGTTAAGCGCGGGCTGGAGCGTCATGGTGGAGACGGCCGCCACAATCAGGATGAGCGCGAGCACAATTGCGATCTCTATCAACGAGAAACCACGCATTCTTCGAGAAGGCATAAAGCGTTATCTTTCTTGGGGGAGTTTGTCCGAGGCCAGCCTTACTGCAAAGACATTTCCTGGCCCGTTTCCACTCGCCATCTTGGAGGTAAGCCTGGCGTCCTTCGTCGCGTGTTACGCCGAAGGAAGACGGTTCCGCAGTCGGAAACGTCGCTGGCTAACCCGCATGTGAACTTATCCTAAGGACGGAATGGGAGAGCGTCAAAGTACTAAAGGACGGGTTCGCATCCTTGGACTTACGTAACGTAATTTGGCGTGGTAACTCCGGTAACTATGGCACTGCAGCGCAGCCGGCTCGCCAAACGCTAAGCGCGTTGCGCGTTCGCTGCCAGGTTCCTGCCGCCGCCCTTGTGGGCCGCACTGCGGGTAGTGGGTACATAGGCGCAGGAGCGAACATCGTAGTGCTGAGCCAGACAATTTCCGCAGAGATGAAGCTGGTGGACCTTGCATTGGATCACCGGAGCTTCGCTCCCGCACAGGTCACAACCGCCGCGAACCCGCTGGTTGGAGATTGGTTCCTTGCGCTGCTCCCCGGACGCGGACGCCAATTGCAGGGCTCGGGCTTTCGTATAAATGCCTCCCGCCGCGACCAGAGCTCCCAAGGAAAACTGGCAGGCTCCAATTTCCAGCATGTCTGCATCCGGACGTGCACCGAGAGCGCCGGGCAGAAAGCAGAGTCCGATGAACATCAAGAGCACTCCGGTCGCGATGATCCAGTTGGCTGTCTTCGAAGACATAATGATTATCCTCAATACAGGGACAGAAAGAACCGCAGGCGCCGAACCATGGCGCCGAACCATGGCGTCCAACCATGGATAACCTCTTCAGGGTTATAGGGCGAAGATATCCGGTTCCTGGTTTCAACTCCAGATGACGAAAGTCACGACGCTCGGTGCCGGCGTGACCTGAGTAACTTGTGAGCCACTTCCGGCGCAAACTAACATAGCCGTGAACATGGCGCTCACATCGCTATTGGTGTGCCCGGAGGCCCACTCCGTCCAGGTGCTCAGCCGGATTCTGCACGATATGGACATCACGGTGGAAGCTTGCGGCGACCTGCGCATGGCCCAAGCCAGAATCAACGATCGGCACTTTGATGCGCTGCTGGTGGATTGTCAAAATGAAGCAGCCGCCGTCGCCCTGATTGCTCACGCCCGAAAAACCGCCGCGAACAATACTACTGTCGTGATTGCGCTGGTGAGCGGACTGAATGACGTGCGCGAGGTGTTCGCGAAGGGCGCAAACTTCGTCCTCCACAAGCCGATTTCACGCGAGCGAGCGGGCCACAGCATGCGAGCAGCCCGCAGTTTGATGCAAAGCGAGAGACGGATTCGAACCCGCATTCCAGTGCAAGCAAATACTTCCATTGCGTACGCGGGCAAGGAAGATGTCCAGGCTGCCTTGATCGATCTAAGCGAGGAGGGCATTGCTTTCCAGTCCGATACCAAGTTGCCGCCGAACTGCAAAGTCTATTTTCAGTTCGCTCTGCCGGGAAATGGCTCGGTGATCCGGCTTTCCGGCGAGGTCATGTGGCAGGATTCGTCCGGGCGGGTTGGAATCCGCTTTGCGCGCGTGCCTCAAACTTCGCGACGCGCGCTGAACGATTGGTTGAAAGTGAATACCGCATCGCCGGCAGAGGCCGCACCAAAAGCATCGCCGGTTTCGACGGCGGGCGACGACCTTGGGCTGCGGCTGTCCGCCGGCCTCGGATTGCTGTCGGCCTCGGCTGCCGATCGCCGCAACCTTTCGCGCCACGCCTGCTGCCTGGGAGCCCAACTCTACCGCGCCGACTCTCCGGCCCCAACTCGCTGCACCCTGGTCGACATCAGCCCCGGCGGTTGCTACGTTGAGACCGCAGAAACTTTTCCCTGCGGAACCGCGCTCGAGATTGTGGTGCGCACGGAAGATCTCCGATTTGCACTTCACGGGGAAGTGCAAAGCACGCATCGTGGCTTTGGCATGGGAGTGAAGTTCGATATAAGGACGGATGATCAACGGAAACAAGTGCAGCGACTGATTGCTTGCGCCCGGCAGGAGCCGGAACTGTCAACCTAGATCGAAAGCAGTTCAACTCTGCAGCACGTTCTCCGCAGACACCGCTTTGCGGAAATATTCCAGCGACATGCGCAGGCCGGTTTCGAGATCAATCTTGGGCTCCCAGCCCAGCAACGTTCTAGCCTTGGTGATATCGGGCCGGCGTTGTTTGGGATCGTCCTGCGGCAGCGGTTCGTATCGTAGGTTGCTTTTCGATCCGGTCACCGCCAGCACCCGCCGAGCGCATTCGAGAATGGTGAATTCGGTGGGATTCCCGATGTTCACCGGCAGATGCTCGGAAGACTTGGCCAGCCGCATGAAACCATCAATCTCATCGCTGACGTAGCAGAAGCTGCGAGTCTGGCTGCCGTCCCCATAAACCGTCAGATCCTCGCCGCGAAGCGCCTGCTTCATGAAATTAGGGACGACGCGGCCGTCATTCAGTTGCATGCGTGGCCCGTAAGTATTAAAGATCCGCACGATGCGCGTGTCCACCTTGTAATAGCGGTGATAGGCCATGGTCACGGCTTCGCTGAAGCGCTTGGCCTCGTCGTAAACCGAACGCGGACCGATGGGATTTACGTGGCCCCAGTAAGTTTCCTTCTGGGGATGCTCCAAAGGATCGCCGTAGCACTCCGAAGTGGAAGACGTGAGATATTTCGCTCCATATTTGCGGGCTACATCGAGAGCGTGAAAAGTGCCCAGCGAGCCGACTTGCAGAGTTTCGATTCCGTATTTCGTGTAATCGACCGGGCTTGCCGGGCAGGCGAAGTGAAAAACGTAATCCACCTTCCCACAGTCGAATGGCTGATTGATGTCGATCTGCTGGAATTCAAATCGCGAATCGCTGCGCAGATGATCGATGTTGGATCGCCTTCCCGTCAGCAGATTGTCAACCGCAACCACGGAATACCCTTCGGCCAGCAGTGCGTCACACAGGTGGGAACCCAGGAAACCGGCTCCGCCAGTGACCAGCGCGCGCGCCCGGTTCATGAGTTGCTGGCTTTCCGCGGCGAAGTGCCGGCCTCGAGCGCCAGAGATTCAGGTGTTGCCGCCGGCCGTCCAACGCTGTAGTAGGCGAATCCGTGCGCCGCCATGGACTCGGGATGATACAAATTGCGTCCATCAATTACGATGGGATACTTCAACTCCTGGTGCAGTCGACCCAAGTCCAGGCTGGCGAATTCATCCCATTCCGTCAGGATCAGCAACGCGTCGGCTCCCCGGGCCGCTTCATACGCGTCGCTCGCGTACTCGATCGTCGAATTGAAAACCTCCCGCGCCCGCTCTTGCGCCGCCGGATCGTAGGCCGCAATCTTACAGCCTTCTTGCAGCAAAGTTTGCACCAGCAGAATCGCCGGCGATTCCCGGATATCGTCGGTCCCGCCCTTGAAGGCGAGGCCGAGCACGCCCAGACGCTTGCCCCGCAGCGTCCACAACGCGTTGTGCACTTTGCGCAAAAACCGGTGGCGCTGATCTTCGTTGATGCGCATCACTTCATCGAGCAAACGGAACTCGTAGCCGCACTCCCGAGCCACGGCGCGGAAGGCCATCAGATCCTTGGGAAAGCACGACCCGCCATACCCGATTCCTGGATTCAGAAACCGCGGGCCAATCCGGCTATCGCTCCCGATCCCCTGGCATACCTGCTGCACGTTCGCTCCCACCGACTCGCACACCGACGCGACCGCATTGATGAAAGAAATCTTCATCGCCAAAAACGCGTTCGACGCATGCTTGATCAGTTCAGCGCTCTTGGTGCTGGTCATAATCAGAGGCGGCGGAGTTTGTGCCCGGTCCGGCCGCGGGATCGCGTCCTGATGCCGGTAGTAGCTGCCATCGGTGAGCGGAGCATAGATCGCGCGCAGCACCGAAGCGCAGCGTTCATTGTCCGCGCCCACCACAATGCGATCGGGATAGAGAAAATCTGTAACCGCCGTTCCTTCCCGCAGAAATTCAGGGTTGGATGCCACATCGAATGAATCCGGAGCTGCCGCATTGCGCAGGATGATTTTGCGTATCCACTCGCTGGTATAAACCGGGACTGTACTTTTCTCCACGATCACTTTGTATCCATTGATCGCCGAGGGAATGATCCGGGCTACCGATTCCACATACGACAGATCCGCATTTCCCTGATCCGTAGGCGGGGTTCCCACGGCGATGAAAACGGCTTCGCTGGCTTCCACCGCGGTTCGCAGGTCGTCCGAAAAGGTGAGAGTGCGGCCGCGATGGCGCTCCAGCAGCTCTGGCAGAAACTTCTCGTGAATCGGGACCTGCCCGCTGTTGAGCGCAGCCAGCTTCTGCTGATCGGTGTCCACCAGGATGACCTGGTGCCCCAGGTCGGCAAAACATGCCCCAGCCACCAGTCCGACATATCCCGATCCCACTACCGCGATCTGCATCCAACTCTCCTGGTACCAGCCTCGCGTGAAGCGCGAGCGCACCGAATTTCAACTTCCGAAATAACTTTACCAGCTTTCCTCATCAGGCAGCGAGTTGACAGCGTGGTTTCGAACATTTCGATGCAAGAATGGGAACGAATTGGGTAGCGCGTCCCGGCGCGGCTTAAAACGGAATGCCTGCGAAAGCTGTTCTTGATCGCCCGCAAGGGCCGATTCGAGGTTGCCAAGGCGTTTTTTCGGGCAAAGATCGGGCCAATTGATCTAGACTGGTAGCCAATAACCTTCGGCAGGAACGGTTGCAATGAAACCATCATCCTCGCCGTCAAGTGCGGGGGCTGTCCAAATGGCTCATCATCCGATGTCTCGGCCCGGTCCCTTCGATCCTCTACGGCCGAGTGCTGCGCCAGTCCCCGGGGGCCCAAGCGAACGCGGTGAGTTGCAGGATGGCTTGTCTCTGGCCGAGTTGGCGACCACGCTGTCGGCTCATGGCGGCGGAGGTTTGTCGGCGGACCTGGCACTTGATCTTGTGCTGAACGAAATTGTTGAGGACGCCCGTTTGGCGACCGGCGCGACCGCTGCGGCCATCGCCCTGGCGCGGGGCGATGACATCGTCTGCCGCGCCACCACCGGCGCCAATGCTCCTGACCTCGGAGTCCGGCTGGAGGTGAACTCCGGCCTCTCTGGCGCTTGCGTGCAAAGCCGGAAGTCGCAGCGTTGCGACGACACCGAAACCGATCCCCGCGTGGATGCCGAGATCTGCCGCGAATTGGGCGTGCGCTCCATCCTGGTTTTTCCCGTGCTGCGAGAAGACCACTTGTTTGGAGTGGTTGAGATTTTTTCACCTCGTCCCAGCGCGTTCAGCGATCGCGAGATTCAGACCCTCGAGGCTCTTTCTCGCGGCATCCTCAACAATATTGATCGTGCTGCCCACGTGGTCGAACCGCCTCCTCCCGTGCTCCCGTCGTCCGCAGCCGCAGCAACCGTCACACCGGTTGCCGAGGTCGCTCCGCAGATTGATCAGCCGCAGATTGACTCGGCTCAGATTGATCTGGCGCAGATTGATCAGCCGCAGATTGACTCGGCCCAGATTGATCTGGCGCACGTTGATCAGCCGCAGATTGAACCAGCCCAGATTGAATCGGCGCAGACTGACCTGGCGCAGATTGATCATCCGCACATCGGCCAACCGCAGCGGGATACTCTTGCACCCGCCATCGATGCCTTGCCCGCAACCACCGGCAGTCCCAAGATTCACCCCCGAGACCATTGGATGACCGTCTTGACCGTGATCGTGATCGGCGTGGCATTGTTTTTGGGTTGGATGCTGGGGTATGGGGGAAGACAAAAAGCGCCAGCCGGAACCAATGGAAAGGCAGCGGCGAATCCCACCGTACCGGCGGCGGAAACCAAACCGCCGCAAAGCCCCGCAGCCAGCCCAAATTCTGCTGCGGCGAATGCCTCCGGTCAGCCGGCGTCCGCGCCTCTTCCGACTGCGCCCGTCTTACCGCAAAAGAGCAGCCCTGGAGTGGTCTCGGCCGGCGGCTTAGTGGTCTACGAAAATGGCAAAGTCATCTTTCGGACGCCCCCGCAAAGCTTGCGCACTTCCGCCAGGGACACCATCGGCCAGCCCGTCGTCGTGCCCTCGAAAGTTGCGGACGAGTACCTTCTCCAGCGAGTAGAGCCCGAGTATCCTGACGCAGCCCGCGAGCAGCACATTCAAGGCCCAGTGGTCCTGGTGGCTCTGGTGGGCAAGGACGGCGCGGTCGAAAAGCTCAGCACCCTCAAGGGCGACTCCCGCCTCGTACCCGCGGCCACCGGCGCGGTCCGGCAATGGCGCTTCAAACCCTTCTTCCGCAACGGCGCACCCGAAGAATTTCAGACTCAAATCACCGTAAGTTTCAGGCTGCCCTAGGGACTCCCTCGTAGAAGTCCGCCTGATTAGATAACCGTGTCGGCTCCTAAACGACCGAGTAGACTTGGTGCGCTCAAGCAAACCAAGGCTCGGAGGAAAGGAGCCGAGCGATGAAGATTATTAGGTTGTGATTTGCATACGCGCTACCGGCAGATTGCGCTGCTGGATCAGGAAACGGGGGAACTGATCGAGCGTCGGTTAGAGCACGAGAGCGGAGAGGCGCGATCGTTCTACGCGGCCCTGGCAGGGCCGGTGCGAGTGGGGATCGAAGCCACCGGGCACACGCGCTGGTTGGAGCGCCTGCTGGGGGAACTGGGGCATGAGTTGTGGATCGGGGATGCGGTCGAGATCCGGGCGTCGGTGGTGCGCAAACAGAAGACGGATGCGCGCGACGCGGCGCACTTGCTGGACTTGTTGTTGAGCCAGCGGGCTGGTGGCCTCGCCTGAACAGTGGCGCTGGAGCAGTTTTCGATGGTATTTGTGCGGAGAGCCAGGCCCGGTGCAGATTAATGATACGGACATTCTGGTAATGACGCTGCATCCACCTGCGGCGACGGCTTGAGTGGGGCTCCGGCTCGCTGTCCCGATTCGGGAAAAAGCTTGTCAAGCCCCCTAAATCGATCAATTCCTTCTATCCCGCTGATTCCATTCCAAAAATAAAGTTTGAAATCATGTCATAGTTACCCCCTTCGATTTGGTATTCTGAATATATAAGAGAAAAAGAAACGGGCGCGACCGGAAATCCGGCTCGCGCCTTTTTTATTGGGATTGAAAAGACGGGCATGGAAGATGCGGCCATCGCGAACAGACCCGATACACATCCGGGGAGATCGACATCCTCGCCTATCTCATTTCGGTCGACGTCTGGCACGTAATTCCGGTTGCCCATCTTCGAAAACACCTGCGGCGCAAAACCCTAACCACCATCAACCGCCCGACGGGGCAGAAAGCAGGACACCACCAATGGCAAACTCAGTAGCCGTACTCACCGACACGAAGACCCTGGCAGCGGGGACACCGAACGCCGCCAGCATCGCGAAGAACGCAACTCCACCGGGCGAAAGCCTCGATCTGGTAGGCATGTCGAACGACATCATGGAAACTGCCGCCGAGCTGCACCAGAAACTAAGCGAGTACGTCCAGAACACCTCCAACACCGACCCGCTCAACACGCTCGCCGCGAACATCCTGGCGACCGTCAGCTAAGAAAGGACAGAGGATTGACTCAATGACTCAGTGATTCATTGAGTCAATTGCGCGGGGAATCCGCGCTCCAGTGAGTCGCGGAACTGGACGCGCTGCGTAGATCGAGGATTAACAGGACGCGCGCCGACTGGACAAAGACCGGAAACGGGCGACGGAGAGATTCGTCGCCCAGTCTGAAAGACACGGCATCAACCATTACCAGACCAAATCGAGGAGACGAGATGACGGAAGAGATGATTGGATACGTCGGCTGCTGCGCCTGCATCCAGTGCGGGGAACCGATGCTGCTCGGGTGGCAGAAAGAAACCGGGCGCTACGGGGCGCTCTGCATCGAGTGCAGCATTTTTTCACCGCTATCGGCGCTGCAAGACACCAACCCCAACACCGGGAACAATTCGCCGGCATCGTAGAGAGACGCGGGCGCGGGCGCCGCCCGTGCAGGCGCCAGGAGAGCCGCCTTTCGTTTTTTTTCGCAAGCTGTGAAGCCGGGCCGCTAGGGCTGAAACAGGCTCCGGCTTCAGCCCGCTGAGGGCATGTGCACCATCACGAGAACCGCTTGCTGAGAGCTGAAAGCTGACGGCTGAAAGCTACTCCACCGTCACGGACTTCGCCAGATTCCTCGGCTGATCCACGTCGCAGCCACGGCGCACTGCGATGTGGTAGGCCAGCAACTGCAGCGGAACGATCTCAAGAATGGGAGACAGTTCTTCGGGCGCAGGTGGAATGTAGAGCACGTGGTCGGCGGCTTCCTTGATCTCCTCATCACCCTCGGTGGCCAATGCGATGACGATGCCGGAGCGGGCTTTTACCTCTTTCAAATTCGACGTCGTCTTTTCGTAGCGCACCATCGAAAGCTGATTGTTCGGGTCCCGCGTCGCGATAATTACAACTGGCAAGTCTTCGTCGATAAGCGCGTTGGGGCCATGTTTCATCTCGCCGGCGGGATAACCTTCCGCGTGGATGTAAGAGATTTCCTTCAGCTTCAACGCGCCCTCGAGCGCAATCGGATAATGAATCCCGCGGCCCAGAAACAGGAAATCCTGAGCGCGGACGTACTGTTTCGCCAACTCCTCGCAAGCGCGGTCGTGGGTTAACAGTTGCTCAAGTTTGCCGGGAAGGCGAGTAAGTTCATAGACCGCCTCTGTAGCCTTTTGTTCGCTCATGGTGCCGCGCAGTTGCGCCAGGTAAAGCGCGAAGAGATACAGAGCGGTAAGCTGAGCGGTGAATGCCTTGGTGGAGGCCACGCCGATTTCCGGACCCGCGTGAGTGTAAATGGTTCCCGCAGCTTCGCGCGTAATCATTGAGCCCACCACGTTGCAGATGGCCAACGTCTTCGATCCTCTGGCCTTGGCTTCGCGCTGGGCGGCGATGGTATCGGCGGTTTCGCCGGACTGCGAAATCACCATCGTGATGGTGCCGGGTTCGACGATAGGATCACGATAGCGCCACTCGCTGGCGTAATCCACTTCGACCGGGATGCGCGCCAGACTTTCGATCATGAATTTGCCCGCCACTCCCGCATGCCAACTGGTTCCGCAAGCCTCGATATTGATTTTCTTTGCGGCTTTGAATTCCGCATCCGTGATTTCCATTTCGCTGAGGAAGATGTGGCCGGTTTCCTGCGAGATTCGTCCCAGGGTAGTGTCGCGGACGGCCCGGGGTTGCTCGTAAATCTCTTTCAGCATGAAATGCTTGAACCCACCCTTCTCCGCTTGCAGCGGATCCCAGGTGATGTGCTGGATTGGGCGCACGACGGGTTTTCCGTCGAAGTCGGTGAGTTTCACACCTTGAGCAGTGACGACGGCGAGATCGCCGTCTCCGAGAAAGAACAAGTCGCGAGTGTGATACAGAATTGCGGGCACATCGGAGGCGACGAAGTATTCGTCCTTGCCCAAGCCGATCACCGCCGGAGGTCCGTTGCGGGCGGCGACAATCGTGTCCAGAGCGTCGGCGGAGATAACTCCCAAAGCGAAGACGCCGGTCAACTGGCTGACCGTTCTGCGCACGGCTTCTTCGAGCGACGGCCGAGCGCCGTTGGTTTTGGCGAAATACTTTTCAACCAGGTGGGCGATGACTTCGGTATCGGTTTCTGTGGTGAACTTGTGGCCTTCCTCGATGAGCTTTTTCTTGAGCGTGACGTAGTTCTCGATGATTCCGTTGTGCACGACGACGATTCGCCCGGTGCAGTCGCGATGGGGGTGTGCATTCTCTTCGGTGGGACGGCCGTGAGTGGCCCAGCGGGTGTGGCCGATGCCGTAGGTTCCATCCAGAGGCTTGAGGCGGATGACCTCTTCGAGATTGCGCAGCTTGCCCTCGGCACGACGGATCTGCAAACCGTCCCCCTTGCCGCCCACCGCGATTCCGGCAGAGTCATAACCGCGATATTCCAGACGTCTCAGCCCTTCAATGATGACGGGCACCACGCTCTTCTTACCGACATACCCTACAATTCCGCACATGCTCAATACCTCATGGGAATCAGCTTACTTCAGTTCGGGGGGAGATAAATCGTGGTCTTCGAATGGTTACTCCTCGATCGAGAAACGGAATTCTTCGATGACCGGATTGGTCAGGACCTCACGAGCGATGCGCTCGACTTCGGCTTCGGTTTCCGCCCGAGTGAGCCCGCCGTCCAGCGAGATCTCGAAATATTTGCCTTGGCGAACATCGTCCAGACCTTTGTAGCCCATTTTCGTGAGCGCGCCATAAATGGTCTTGCCCTGCGGATCCAGAACGCTCTTCTTCAGCGAAACATACACGTAAGCTTTCATGGAGGAGTTTTAATTATACGTCAGCCAGAGCGCGGAGCGTGTGCACCACCGCGCAGTGGGTCAGTTTGATGAGGAAGTGAGCCAAACGCGCGATGATTGCGTGGCAAAGTAGGCGCCCTCCGCGCCTAAGGCCGGAACCCTTTGCGGGCCTGTCGGCACAGCTGAAATGATGGGGCGGACGAATTGCAGTTTGCATTTCACCCCGGATAGCAAGCGGCACAAGTATGCTTCTTATCGGGAGGCTTGGCACTTGCTGCGGGGCGAGGCGGCGAAGGCGGGGGTCTAGCTTAAATTCCCAGGGCTGCGGACGGGGGCGACTGCGCCAGACGACAGGTTTGTTCGGAATTTGGAACAAGAATCGCTTTCTTGCCACGGGGCTTTTGACGGTGGTGTATAGTTTTGGCGCTGCATCCGCGGGGCTCTCGGGACGGTCCTCCCCCTAATGCGATGCGAGGGCCCCGCATCTTAATTTGGCGATCGCGGTTTAGCGATCACGGTCTTGCGGTCTCGGTTTGGCGATCGGCCTGCGCGGTCATCTTTTTGACAATCAGTCTTTGACCTCGGTATCGAGAAAAATTGCGCTTAAAATTCTATTCTGCGTAACCTTTCCGGCTGGCGGCAGTTTATATCGTTAGAGGAGCGATGATCGTTCGAGCACCGGCATCGAAGCGGTCCCCGGAGCAGGCGGAGGAACGTCTGCTGGTTGAGGCTGCGCAGAAGGATCCCGGCCGCTTTGCCGAACTCTACGAACTTAACTTTGAGCGGGTTTATGGGTTCATCGCGCGGCGGGTGGGCGATCGCGATGCGGCTGAGGATTTGACCTCGGAAGTATTTCACAAAGCGCTGGCCAATCTTCGGCGGTTTGAATGGCGGGGTGTGCCGTTTACGGGGTGGCTGTTGAGGATTGCGGCCAATGCGATTGCGGATCGAGCGCAGCGGACGGGCAAAGAGTTGGCGATGGACGATCCTCCGGAGGTAGCCGCTGAAGTTGATCTGGAGGAAGTGGAACATCGGGCGCAGTTGTTTCGTTTGGTGGAACAGCTTCCCGAAGATCAGCGGCGGGTGATCGCGATGCGGTTTGCGGAGGAAAAGAGCATTCGCGAAATCGCAGAGACATTGGGACGCACGGAGGGTGCGGTGAAGCAGTTGCAGTTCCGGGGATTGCAGAATCTGCGGGCGGAGATCAAAATCAAAACCCGCAAACCACCCTTCGACTCCGCTCAGGGCAAGTTCCGGACACGAAGTACCACGAAGGACAACAAGAGGCCTGGTGGCAAAGATGCCTAGGCGTAGTTTGATCGAACAACTCGATGAGGCGGTGCAGGGCGTAATCGGCAGTCCTCGGGCGCCGCTGCCGCGTGGGAACACGGGCATTAGTCCGCTTGTACGCCTCGCCTCCGAGTTGCGCGATTTGCCGCGGGAAAAGTTCAAAATGCGTTTGAAAAATGACTTGGAGAGGAGTATTTCGATGGCAACCACAACAGCACCTTTGACAGCAACTCGCACCTTCGCCGCCCCCAGGCTGACCTTCAAGGATGCGGCGAAAGCGATCGAATTTTATGAAAAGGCCTTCGGAGCGAAGGAAACCATGCGCTTCGAGGGCGAGTGGGGATTCGGCCACGCCGAGATGGTGATCGGAGACTCGGTCATTATGTTCGCCGAGGAATGGCCGGAAGGAGGACGTTACAGCGCGGAGACAATGGGTGGTTCGCCGGTCAGCATGCGGATCCACGTTCCCGACGCGGACACCTTCACCGAGCGCGCCGTGGCGGCTGGAGCTAAGCTCGCCAGCCCGGTTGCGGACGAATTCTACGGATACCGCGAGGGAAGGTTGCTCGATCCGTTCGGATACACCTGGGATGTATCCACGGTGAAGGAGGAGATGTCGGTTGAGGAAATGCACCGCCGTTTCCGGGCAATGATGAAAGAGGACGAAGCGAAAAAGCCGGCGGTGAATCCCGTCCCCAAAGGGTTTCGCACAGTCACGCCTTATATGATTGCGGCGGATGGTCCAGCGTTGCTGGAGTTTGCCAAGCAGGCGTTCGGCGCCGAAGAGACGTTTCGCGCGATAGGAATGGCGGGAGGACTGCATGGCGAAGTTCGCATCGGCGATTCCATGCTCATGATGGGCGGAGGCATCCCGGGCCGTGAATTCCGGAGTAAGGCGAATACCCATGCGCTCCATCTCTACGTCGCGAATTGCGATGCGGTTTACGAACGGGCGCTGCAGGCGGGGGCTACGTCCATGGGCGAGCCGAGAGACCAGGAGTACGGCGAGCGCTCGGCCAGCGTGAAAGATCCGGCTGGAAACTACTGGTATATCGCGACGCACAAGGGCGATACCTATGCTCCGAAAGGACTGAACGACGTCAATGTGTATATGCATCCGTTGCGCGCGGAGCCGGTAATCAACTTCTTGAAGCGGGCGTTCGGAGCACGGGAGATTGCGAAATACGCGTCGCCCGACGGAGTGGTTCATCACGCTGAGATACGAGTCGGGGACTCGGTGGTGGAAATGGGCGAGGCCCACGGGCAGTACCCGCCCATGCCGACGATGTTCTATCTCTACGTGCCCGATTGCGATGCCGTCTACCAGCGTGCGCTGCAGGCGGGGGCGACCTCGATTTCGGAGCCAGTCGACCATCCCTACGGCGACCGCAGTGGCGGAGTGAAGGACGCGTTCGGCAATCAATGGTACATCGCGACGCACGTGAAGGATGTGGCGTCCTAAGTGTGTGCGTGAGAACCTCGGTCGGCCCTCCGGGACCGGCCAGCGCTGGGCTAGTATCGCGACGCCCCGCTGGGGGTGATTTTCGCGGGCCTTGTTCCACCGCGTCGCCGAAATTCTAGTTCTCACGCACACACTTTTAGCCGGTGGTCCATCCGATGGTTTGTTGGTGACCGGCATTGCCCGAAGGATGCACGGACGGCGGCGAACCGTACAAGGCCTTCCGTAATCTCCTATTCCTGCCGGGCGCGGCGCATACTCGCCTCGCTACATGATTCCCTCCCTCAGCCGCAGATGTATGGAGCGCACCGCGCTCGCCGCTGGGCAGACGATCCTGCCCCAAACCTACAACGCAAAACAGCCCTGGGTCCCTGCCGAGGATCCCGGCTTACCTGAAAAGCAAAGGAGATTTACCACATGCAAATTCGTCATGTAATGACTCGATTCCTCAGCCGTGGAGTTCGCGCGGCATTAATGCTGGGGTTGACCGCAGTCCTGCTGCAGTTAGCTTCCGCGACGGAATTTGTGGGAGTTGATATCAACAGCGGGAAACTTCTGTACATGCCATCGTCCAAGACGGTGATCACAATCGCCAACACCGGTGCCAAACCCGATAGCGTGATTCTCGGGTCTGACGAGCTGATTATCTATGCTCTTGCGGGCGCGGGAGAAGTTCACAGTTTCAATCCGTACTCGAAGGTCGACACAACTTTGGCCACGGGATTGACTTCTCCGGCCAACATGGTTTTAGAGCCGGGGTGCAAGTCTATTCTTGTGAGCGATGTTGGGGTCAACAAAATCTTTCGAATCATGCTTGCAAACCACGCGCTCACGACGTTTTACAGCGGTCCGGATAAGATCGAAGGACTGGCCTATGACAACAAGGGCGATCTTTTTGCGAATGACGAACAGTTGAACGCCATTGTTGAGTTTAGTTTTGACGGCACCATTATCAATCAAACCCCGAGCAACCTTCCCCTGACCGCACCCTACGGCCTCGCTTACGACGCTCACACAACTGCGCTATATGCGACGTCGAACACCGGCCAGGTGATCTATAGCGCGCCGACCACCTTGGCCACGGTGAGCAGCATCAGTTTTCCTGTCGCGCCGGTTTTGCAGGACGTTGTGAGCGACGGCGGGGGTAACCTTTATGTGATGGGAGTGAATGGGACTACGGGCACGATTTTCAAGTATGCAATTGTCAAGGCGATAACAACCACGCTGAACAGTGCTCCCGGCTTGTACGACGTTGCGCTCATTCCGCCGGGCCCGTGCATCAAGATTCCGGGAACGGATTCCGACTGTGAGGCAACAGGGGACGACCGGAGCGGACCCGGCGTTTCGCCCAAATGAATTCGAGTTGGAACGGCTGGGCAAGGTCAAGTCAGCTCACAAGGAACTGGCCGGAACTGAACTTTCCGAGAGGGCTTGGCCTTACTGCATCAGGCGCTTGAGGGCCGTGCGAGCTTCGCCGACCTGGGGCAAGGAGGATTGCGAACTGGCGAAGTGCGAAAGGAATTCCTGGTATTCGTTAATTGCCTGATCGTGTTTGCCGGTACGCTCGTAGAGTTGGCCAAGGTAGTAGTGGGAGAGAATTCCAAGCACGGGAAACCGTCCCGTCAAAGACCCGGGGTTCGCCAATAAACGCTCCACACGTAAGCAGGCGCGAAACCCGCTTTCGGCCGAGGAATAGTCATTGGTAAGCAGATGGGCGCGGGCTTTTAGGAAAAGCAGATAGGGGCCCTGGAAATCGGGAATCGCGGCGGCACGACTCAGCGCCATTTGCCCGTTGCCGTTCTGCACTGCCGCACTCACATCGTACAAAGTCTGTTGAATTTCAATAGCCCGAGGCGCGATCCAAGGATGGCTGGAAGCAAACCGTTGTAAACTCTGCTGCGCGGCGATTGGGTTTCCGGCCATGGTTTGCAGGAATGCGACGGTTTGTAGTTGCTCGTCATCGAGCCTCTGTTGTTGAGCAAAGGAGAGCGCGGAGGAGCCCTGCCCGAGCAACATCGACAGGAAAGCAAATGGCCTCAGAAAAGTGGTAGTCGCCTGGTTTTGTTTTGCGCGCGCAAGTCCGAGCACTGCCTCCCGGTAACTGGCGAGCGCGCCTTCCAGGTCGCCGCCCGTCTGCTTGAACTGCGCCTCGAAGCCGGGAACATAGAGGCGCGAGAGTGGGGAAGCGCGATGGGCAAATTGTTGGAAAGCCGCGTTGGCTACGTCGGGTTTTTTCTGATCGGTGTAAACAATTGCCAGCTTGAGATACTCGTCGTAACCGCCGAAGTCCGGCTTGAGCTCAAGCGCTTTGCGGTAAGAGGCAATGGCTTCCTCGTCCCGGCCCGCCATGTACAAAATGTCGCCGCGGGTGTCAAGGGGATTGGGGTCGCCGGGACGAACCGCAGCGTAGGCATCATTGGCGCTGAGCGCGGCGTTGAAATCGCCCGTCTGGGCTAGCAAGTACGATTTGAAGTTGAGCAGATCTTCGCTTTTTGGATCCAACGCGAGTCCCTGCTGGTACAGTTCAAGCGCTTGGTCTGGCTTACCGAGGCTTAACAATACGGCGCCGAAGATACCCCGGTCCATGGTCGCGCGGGGGAACTCCGACACCAACTGCTGGCGGGCCGCCAACTCTGCCTCGGGATCCTGGGAGCGGCTGGCCTTGACCACCTGCAGCGCCAATTGTTCGTATCGAGGCAGGCGCGACTGATTTTGACTCACCTGGATTGCAAGCTCGTTGCTGCGCCGCAAATCGCCCTGCATTCGATACTGATCGGCTAGACGCAAGTCGGCGAGGGCAAACTGCGGATCCAAACGGACCGCCTCCTCCAATTCGCGAACGGCATCGGCAGTGAGAAAGCGGCGGGCAAAATCAACGCCCAGTTGGTAATGGCGATAAGCCTCGACGTTGGAAGTGGAAGACTGCTCGATCTCCGGGGTTTTTTGCGGCAGGTCGGAGGCGGGTAGAAAGCTGCTGGCGATGCTCGCGGTCAGGCGATCGACCATCCCGAAGATGCTCTGCACGTCCTGTCCCTCGAGCTTTTCGGAGAACAGGATCTGGCCGGTGCCAGTGTCCTGTGCGCGCACGTCGAGACGGAGTTGCGTCGGTCCCATCTTCAACAAGGCGCCGGTGATGTAGGCGTCGGCTCCGGCATCGTGGGCGACTTGTTGCGCCTGCGAGGGATCCATGGACTTGCCATCTTTGCTGGCGCGCTGCACCGCGCCCATCACGCGCTCGGTGGAAAGCACGTCCAGACCTTTCACCTGGGCGAGGTTGGTGGTGAGCATGTCGGTGAGACCGTTGTCCAGCCAGTTGAGGGACTGATCCTGCGAGAGGTTGGAGAAGTAGAGGACGGCGATGGACTTGTGGCCAGGAATGCTGGCAGGATGAGCGGTGCGGCCGCGGAAGAACCAGAAACCTGCGAGCAGAGCAATCACTAACGCGGCGCCTGCGGCGACGGTTAACCATAGGCGCTTGCTGGCCGGAGCCGTATTTGCCACCTCGCTCGATGGTGCCGAGGCTGCTGCGGTGCGCGCCGAAGATGCTGTACCGCTGGCCGCGGGCGCAGCCACGGACTCCACCGGCGGAGGAGCGATTGCCGGCGCAGACGGCGGAGGCGCGGACTCGAAGGCTGCGTTCTTTCCGGATTCCGAGTCGCGCTTCAACCTCTGAAGGTCAGTCCGAAGGTCGGCGGCGTGCTGATAGCGCAGATTACGGTCTTTCTCCAGCGCCTTGCTGATAATCTCTTCCAGCTTCGGAGGAAGATCGGGATTAAGCCGCACCGGGGGGACGGGAGCTTTGCGCAGGATCGATTCGAAGATCGCCGCCGTACTGTCGCCGCGAAACGGCAGACTACCTGTAGCCATTTCGTAAAGCACGACGCCAAAGGAAAACAAATCCGTACGCGGGTCGAGTTCTTTGGCCCGGGCTTGCTCGGGCGACATATACGCGACGGTCCCGAGCGTGCTGCCTGGGCTGGTGAGATGCGGGTCGCTGAACGCCGTCGCGCTGGCGTCGACCGTATCGGCTTTGCGGGCGACAACCTTAGCCAGGCCGAAGTCGAGCACTTTGGCTCGACCGCGCTTGGTGATGAAAATGTTGGCCGGCTTGATATCGCGGTGGATGATGCCTTCGCTATGGGCATTGTCGAGCGCATCGGCGATTGAAATTGCGACATCGAGTAGCGCTTCAAGTTCCCACGGACGCCCGATCAGTGAGTGTTTCAGGGTCTGGCCATCGAGAAACTCCATGGCGATGAAGGGCTGGCCATCATGCTGTCCGATTTCGTAAATGGTGCAGATATTGGGATGGTTCAGGGCTGAGGCGGCCTGAGCTTCACGCTGGAAGCGGTCCAGCGCCTGACGATCTTTGGCGAGGTCCTCAGGCAGGAATTTTAGCGCGACAAAGCGGCGGAGGGTTGTGTCTTCGGCCTTGTAGACGACGCCCATGCCTCCGCCGCCCAGCTTGTCCACAATCCGGTAGTGCGAGATGGTTTCGCCGATCATGTCTTATTTGACAAAGGGGGCTGCAGTGCTGGGAGAATCCGGCCAACGCAAAGCCCCCTAGAAGATACCAGCTACGAAATTTTGGTGCCACCTAATTGCTCTCGACTTCATTTTGAGGAAAGCCATGGCAAGACGTCGAGCCGGATCGATTGGGTACACATGCGGCCTGCAAAAACTGGGCCGCATGCGAGAGACGACTTAGGCTGGTTTACGTTATTGGATTTGAACAGCGACTTTGACGGTCTTCGGTTGAAGGCGATAGCCCGCGAATTGTTCGATGAGTAGGAATGACCGGCGGCAGCGTCTCGGAATTTTTGTGCGCGTAACCATGGACGAGGTGCTGCGCCAGTTCCAAGATTTGCGTCCGTATTTCGGGAACCGCAGTGGTTTCCCATAGACTCCCCTTTCGCGCTGGGCCGACGGCGTAGAGGAAATGCGAGGGCACGCCGTACGCGTCGATCAGGGCGCCGTCATCGGAAACATCCAAACCCAGAAACAACGGGTCGGGCCGCGACAGTTTTTGGTTTCTGAGGCTGCAGAGCAATGGGTCATCGAGTTTGCGGCAATCGGCTTCGGGGCCAGTGCAATTGATGACACGAGCGACGCGAAGGCGGCGTTTTTTCCCAGTGTCGCGGTCGCGGTAAGTTACGTTGACTCCATCGGCATCCTCGCTGTAACGGGTGATGCGGCCGGAATGTATCTGCAATTGACCATTGAGCAGTTGATGACCGATCAGGCGGCCGATTTCGGGGGCGACGCGGTGCCGATGCACCTCCCAGTAGGGGCGCAGATGGCGGAGGAAACGGCGCTTCTCGGAGAGCGGGAGAAGCCGCCAGATGCGCTGCGTGAACGGGCGCAAGGAATCGATCACCGCGCGCCAATCAACCCCCTGCATGGCGGCGACACGCACTTGATCGCGCACCAGTCGCGTAAGCCCACGCGCAGTGCGGGGCGCGCTTTCGTTCCAGAACGGTGGCCAGGGAGCGGCTGACTTATGCGGCTGAGGCAATAGACCGCGACGCGAGATGATATGGATTGTGCCGCGGAATTCGCGGCTGCGCAACGCCATGACCAAGTCGACGCTGGTCAGGCCGGAACCAACCAGGAGAACGTCGCTGTCCGGGGAGATGTTCTCCAGAGCGCTGGCGGACCAGGCGAAGGAGGCGTAACGCTGGCTGCGATATTCCCTTCCCGGCAGGTATGGATTGCTGGGCGGGAAATTTCCTACCGCCAGCACGATTTTGTCGGCGTGGATGACGTCGCCGCTGTGCAGAAACAGTTCCCTGTTTCCGTCCGTGCAAACCAGATAAACGACTTCGTCCTGCCGCCATTCGAGTTGGTCGCGATGGCGATCGGTGGTCTCCCGCAGCAGGGATTCGATGTACTGTCCGTAGATCCGGCGAGGAAGAAAGCTGGCGGGTTCTACGCCGTAATCGAAATTGTGCCGGGCCCAGCGCAAGAAGTGTTCCGGGTCGTCCGGGAAGGCGCTCATGTTGATGGCGGGAACGTTGAGCAGGTGCCAGCCGTATTGAGTACTGTACGCCACGCCTCGGCCGGGGGATGTGGCACGCTCAATCACGACGACCGAGAGGGAACTGTCCCCGTGGCGCAACAATTGGGCGGCGAGAGTTGCGCCAGTGAATCCGCCGCCGATAATCGCGACGGTAAATCGTGAATTGCGGGGATTGTCGTTTTTTGCGCGCGAGGAAGGTTCTGGGTGCATGGGGTGAAGTTGTGACCAATCGTTGAAGTTCATAATATCTACTTTGTCTATCAGTTTACTAGACATGCAATTCCTCTGCCTTTGCGAATGAAAACATTCTGCAGAGCTAAGTGCTTGGAAATTATTCCTTTTCCCCGAAACGCGGCGACGCCAGAGCAACGAAGCGTAAAACTTCTTGCAGTTAAAGAGAAAAGGTTTTGCCCTTGCGGGGATGAAACTTCAAGGGCGCAACTTGGGAATAACAAAAACAACCGGTCAAATGGTCGTTGACTATCCCCACGGCTTGCATGAAGGCGTAGCAGATGGTGGTACCGACGAAGGAGAATCCGCGCTTCTTCAAGTCTTTGCTCATCGCATCTGAAACTGGCGAGCGGGCTGGGACCTGTTTCGCAGCGCGCCAGGCATTCACGATTGGCGATCCGCCGGCGAACTGCCAGATGTAGACGTCGAACGATCCGAATTCGTCTTGGGTTTTAAGAAATGCGTGTGCGTTTTTTACAGTGGAGGCAATCTTGAGCCGATTGCGGATGATGCCGGAGTTGTTCATCAGGCTTTGGATTTTGCTGCGGTCGTAGCGTGCGATCTTTTCAGGATCGAAGTTGTCAAAGGCGGCGCGATAGTTCTCGCGCTTCTGGAGGATGGTATCCCAGCTCAGTCCGGCCTGGGCGCCTTCGAGGATGAGGAATTCGAACAGAGTCGCGTCGTCGTGAGCGGGTCGGCCCCATTCTTCATCGTGGTAGCGGATGGAGAGGTCGTTGCGTGCCCAGGGGCAGCGGATCAAGGCTGAGGGTTTTGAGTTCATGGTCAGTGGTCGAGCTGCGCTCTACATGGATGCTTCGGTTTCGTTCAGGGCAGACTGGCAAAACTACTCCCTAAACCAGCACCTCTGCGGAGCTTTGCTCATAGGGCAGGCTCGGCGGCTCCCCATGTGAGCATCGGCTACTTGAGCGATTTTGGGTCGGATCGGTTCTTGGGAGACTTCTGGTTCAGGAGCGCGACCAGTTCCGCGGCACAGGCGGGAGTTTTCACCTTGCCCCGGCGGATAATGTCTCGTGCGCTTACCTTTTGTCCATACAACTTTTGGTTGGCGCTGCCATCGGAGCGCAGTGTGGAACCCTCGAGCGAGACCCCGGCGAACAATCCTTTGTTGCGCGAATACGACAGAATCTCGGCGGTCATCACGACGTCGGTGGCGCCCTCGGCGGTGCGTCCTTTCGGCCCGGCAGCAGCGGAGGCGTCGGCGCCGAGTTTCACTTTGCTGCTGAGCAGAGATCGTGCGCCCGCGGGATTCATCACCAGCAGTACGAAGTCGGTAGCCTGGCCTCCGAGTTGGAAGCCAATGCTGGCGCCTTCGAGGGCATACATGGCAGGTGGCCCCCAGGCTCCGGTGTATTGTTCTCCGCTGCGGCAAATCATAACCCCGCGGCCGTAGCTCGCGCCCACGCCGAACGCGGCCTTTTTCACGGACGGCAACACGATAATGCATTCGGCCTTGTCCAGCAGATCTTTGGGAATGTCGTCCGGGATATTGAGGATCTCCTTGAGCACGTGGCCGGACTGTTCCACGCGATCTTCTTCCTTGTCGCTGTCGGCGAGGGCGGGCGGAATAAGGGCGCACACCAAGAACAGAGCCATTAGCGTTTTCATCAGGTCTCCTCGTGATCGTGGTGCTGCTATTTTAACCCCGGGGCGGCTTTCTGAAATGAGGAACGGAACTTCCGAGTAAGAGAGGAGTGGTCACGTAAGTTGAAGGCGCAATGAACTTTTGTCCATGACCAAACGAGTGCACCTTTTGTAACTTGGCAATTGCTAATGGTTCTCCTAAAGTCCTAATGAGCGAAACCGGCATCTGGCGGTGCTTTCGGCCCACAACGTGCATCTATTAACTGTGAGGAGCGTAGGGGCCGGACAGCGACGCTGAAAGTCGGGACTGGATGTGGAATGAAGTACACTGGAAAGCATTTTTTGCTCGTCGGGCTGCTGCTGGCAATCGCTCGGTTTCCGTTGCTGGCGCAAACGTCCTACCTCGCGGCGGGCAACGGGTTGGGCGGATACTCTTCGTCCAGCCCAGATTCTGGGGATTCCGTCCTTACTATTAAGACCCGAGTCGACGAAGTGAACGTGTTGTTCACTGCCACGGATAAACATGGCAAGTTCGTGCGCAATCTGGAGGAGAAGGATTTCGCTATTCTCGACGATCATAAGCCGCCACAATCCATCGTGAATTTCCGGCGCGAGACTGACCTGCCTATCGAACTGGGACTTTTGATCGACACCAGCGGTTCGGTGCGAGGGCGATTCGAATTCGAGCAGGACGCAGCCGCGAGTTTTCTCGAAAACACGGTCCGCCCCAATTTTGACAAGGCTTTCGTTGTGGGCTTCAACGGGCATAGCCAGATGATGCAGGACTTCACCGATAACGCCGCTCTGCTCTCCGCAGCTGTACACCGGATGCGCGACGGCGGGGGGACCGCACTCTACGATGCCATCTATCGAGCCTGCCACGAGAATCTGATCAAGGATCACGAAGACCGCCCTTCGCGGCGGGCCATCGTCGTGGTAAGCGATGGCGAGGATAATCAGAGTGATTTCAGCGAAGCTCAGGCGATCGAAATGGCACAACGCGCGGAAGTCATCATCTATGCCATTTCGACGGACGACAGCGGTTTGATCCTACGCGGCGACAAGGTGCTGCAACGCATCGCGGATGCCACCGGCGGCCGCGCATTCTTTCCATACAAGATGAAGGACATCAAGAGCTCGTTTTCAGCCATTGAAGACGAGTTGAGGAGCCAATATATCGTTTCGTACCACCCAGCTGATTTTGAGGAGGACGGCCGCTATCGGCCGATTGAGATTACCGCCCTCAAGAAAAATCTGCAGGTGCGCTCCCGCAAAGGCTACTTCGCTCCGCGACAGTAAGCTGTTGCCTATGCGTAGTTCTCGCTAAGGCTTTTGTTTACTGGCAGATAGAGTCAGCTCATAGAGACCTAGCCAAGCTCTCAGGGACGTAGGTACCTGCGCCTCTATAGATCCCGGTGCCGCGATGGTTCGACAGTGCTACAATTTGGGGAGGTTAGGCAGATTTGCGCGAATCTGCGCAAGAGCTACCGGGGCGGACGTTCCCACGTCAGGTGGATCGATGAAGCTAAAGATTCTTGTGGTCGTGAGTTTATCGTGCCTGGTTGTGGCCGCGCCTTGCGCTGCCAAGCGACGGCACGCTACGGCCAAGGAGGCGGCAGAACAAGGACAGCCTGCGGCTCCAGCCCCTCCACCAACTCTGGCGGAGATGCCGGCATCTCCGCCTCAGGTTTCATTTCAGGGCGGCCAATTGACCATTGCTGCCCAGAATTCGACCTTGGGCGACATCCTGAAAGCGGTTCGAGCGGAGACCGGCGCAACCGTCGACTTTCCCGGAAACGCGTCTGAACGTGTGGTGGGAAACTTCGGTCCGGCTCCGGCACGGGACGTGCTGGCGTCGCTGCTCAATGGATCGCACTTCAATTACCTTCTACTGGGTTCACCGACCGATCCTACCGCTTTGGATCGAGTGATCCTGATGGCCAAGTCCGGCGGTTCTGTCGTGAGCAATGAGCCACCGAGCCAACCGGAGCCGCCGGTCGTTGCTAACCAGAACGTCTTTGCCCGGCCAATGCCCGCGCCCGCTCCCGGCGGCAATACAGCTGTCGTCGAGGGACAGGATGCCCAAGATGACGCCGCGGATGATTCCGCCGACGCTACCGACGACACGGACGCAGACGACCAAACGGATCAAACCGACCAGGCGGACGATCAGCAGGCGGGGGACAACCAGCAACAGCAACCCGACGCACAACAAGACGTCAAAACGCCCGAGCAGCTCCTGCAGCAACTGCAACAACGCCAGCAGCAGCTACAACAGCAGGGGATCCAGCCGGGACAGCCGGGCTTCCCTAATCCCGGAATTCCGGGCCCGCCCGGATCAGCTCCTCCAGTGCACAATTAGCTGCGCCCCGGCGTGATCCAGCTTGGGAACGGTCTTAGCGAATATTTCTGACCAATGCTCGCCTGTTGGGCGACGGCTTCATGGGGATGTTTGCAACCCCAACCGTCGAGCCGCCCTAGTCTCCGCCGGCGTGGGCGGTTCGGGCTTGGCTGGGGGCGAGTAGAGGTTTCTGATCAGTGCGTGGCCGCGACTGGTTGCCGAGAGTGTGAAGAATTCCGACGATGAAGCCGTAGGCGGATAGAATTCCAATTGCCAACACCATCACCACGGTGAAAGATAGAATGCAAATGCTCGATAGACCGCTCAAGTTCCCGCCTTCTCATGAATTGCCGCAGCCGCAACTCCGGACTTTTGCCGCGCTCTGCCGATGCCACCGCGCTCTCTGACTCTACCCGCGTTGACGCTTGCCGCTGTTAGCAAATAAGATACGTAAGTAGAGCTGCGTACCTCCACTTTCCAACATCTCTGAGGACCCGTCCACATTACGGAAGGACACTGAAGGGGATTACTTTCGTGGTTTATGGTCATTACCAAGATTTCGGTGCGCGGGGCGCGCCAGCATAATCTCAAGAACATTGATGTCGAGATTCCCCGCAATAGCTTGACCGTAATCACCGGCCTGAGCGGGTCGGGCAAGTCCTCGCTGGCCTTTGACACCATCTATGCGGAGGGTCAGCGGCGCTATGTGGAGACGCTCTCGGCGTACGCCCGCCAGTTTTTGGATCAGATGGAACGGCCGGACGTGGATGCGATCGACGGCCTTAGTCCAGCCATCTCGATTGAGCAGAAGACGACCAGCCGAAGTCCCCGTTCAACGGTGGGGACAATCACCGAGATTTATGATTATCTTCGCCTGTTATTCTCCTCGATTGGAGTGCCGCATTGTCCGAAGTGCGGGCGCGCGATAAGCCGGCAGTCGGCTGATCAGATCGTGCAACGCGTGATGGCACTCACACCGGAAGACCGCGTGATGGTGTTGGCTCCGATCGTACGCGGGCGCAAAGGCGAATTCAAGAAAGAGATGGAGAAGCTGGTGCAGCACGGCTTTACTCGTGCGAGGGTGGACGGCGAACTGGTCAACCTCGATGATGATCTCCCGCTCGACAAACGGAAGAACCACACCATTGAAGTGGTCGTTGATCGTCTGCTGGTGAAGCCGGGGATCGAGCACCGGCTCGAGCTTTCCGTCGGACTGGCGATGAAGCTGGCGGGAGGCTTGGTCCAGGTTGCGGTGGTGGGCGGCGAGGAACAGCTTTACTCGGAGCGGCTGGCGTGTCCGGATTGCGGCATCAGCGTGCCTCAACTGGAGCCGAGATCGTTTTCCTTCAACAGTTCGTATGGAGCCTGCCCGGAGTGCCATGGGCTGGGCAGCCGGTACGATTTTGATCCCGCCAAAGTGATTGTCGACTGGTCGAAACCGCTGCTCGATGGCGGGTTGGGGCCGGGGTCGGCGTCGCAAAACCTGATCCACATGCTCCACATCGCCGCCACGGCTCATGGCTTGGACTTGAGCACGCCCTTTGAAAAGTTTCCGGAGAGAGTGCAGAACCTTCTTTTGTTCGGGGAAGCGGGCAAAGGAGGTAAGACAGGTTTTGCCGGGATTCTCGCCTATCTCAAGCGAATGCTGGAGGAATCCACATCCGAGGGCTATCGCGATTTCCTGCTCGATTATATGTCGGCTACGGAATGCCCCGCCTGCCACGGGCAGCGTCTGCGTCCAGAGAGTCTCGCAGTCAAGGTGAACGGCCTGTCGATCGCGGACTTCACCCGACTGCCGGTTTCGCGTTCGCTCGAATTGGCTCGGAAGATTCAGCTCACGGGACGCGAAGCTGCGATTGCGAGCCGCGTGGTGCACGAGATCGTCGAACGGCTGCAGTTTCTGAACGCGGTGGGCTTGGGCTATATCGCACTTGACCGCTCGGCGGCGACGCTTTCGGGAGGCGAGGGACAGCGCATACGCCTGGCCACACAGATCGGATCAAAGCTGAGAGGCGTGCTGTACGTGCTCGACGAGCCTTCGATCGGACTGCATCACCGCGACAATGCCCGGTTGCTAAAGGCGCTCGAAGAGCTGCGCGATCTGGGCAACACGGTGCTGGTGGTCGAGCATGATGAAGAGACCATCCGGCGCGCGGACTATGTGATCGATCTTGGACCCGGAGCAGGCCGGCACGGAGGCGAACTCGTAGCCCACGGAACGCCGGAAGAAATTATGAACGTGCCGGGATCGCTGACCGGGGCTTACATCTCGGGCAGAAAGCGGATCGAGATGCTGCCGGAGCGGCGGCAGACAAACGGCGTGGGCATCACCATCCTGGGCGCTCGCGAAAATAACTTGAAGAATCTAGATGTCACGTTTCCGCTCGGAGTGATGACCGTGGTGACGGGAGTCTCAGGCTCCGGCAAATCGACGTTGGTGAATGACATTCTCTATCGTGCGCTGGCGAAGACTCTGTACCGCTCGCGCGAAGAAGCGGGCGCGCATAAAGCGATTTCCGGCGCGGAGAACATCGATAAAGTCATTCGCATTGATCAATCTCCGATTGGGCGGACCCCGCGCTCGAATCCCGCGACTTACACCGGAGTCTTTGCCCAGATTCGTGATCTCTATGCCATGCTGCCAGAATCGCGCGAGCGAGGCTACAAGCCGGGCCGCTTCTCCTTCAACGTGGCTGGCGGACGTTGCGAAGCCTGCCAGGGCGAGGGCCAGCGTCGCATTGAAATGAGTTTTCTGCCCGATGTCTACGTTCTTTGTGAAGTCTGCGGCGGCCGCCGCTACAACCACGAAACCCTGGCGGTGAAATACAAGGGATACTCCATTGCGGATGTGCTCGAAATGCCGGCTTCGGATGCTTTGCCGATTCTCGAAAACATCCCACAGGTGAAACAGAAGCTGCAGACGCTGGTCGATGTCGGCCTGGGATACATTCACCTGGGGCAATCCGCGGTGACGCTCTCGGGCGGTGAGGCCCAGCGCATCAAGTTAGCGCGCGAATTAAGCAAACGGCAAACGGGGAAGACTCTGTATCTGCTGGATGAACCCACGACCGGCCTCCACTTCGACGACGTCAAGAAGTTGCTGGACGTGTTGCATCGCCTGACCGACCTGGGAAATATGGTCGTGATTATTGAGCATAATCTGGACGTGATCCGCAATGCCGATTGGATCATTGACCTCGGCCCCGAAGGCGGCGAAGAGGGTGGACGCATCGTGGCTCAGGGTACGCCGGAGCACGTCGCGCGAAATAAGAAGTCGTACACAGGGCAGGCGTTGGCGCAGTACTTCGATGGAAAGTCGACGAGGACTTCGACAATGGAGTTGCTGGCTTGATTGTGCCGGTTTCATAGTTACTGTTGACTGGACCTTGATCGGGAGGGCACGACTTTAATCGTGCCGCAATCAAAGAAACGCTGGGCTTCAGCCCCTGGGGAAATTCGGTTTGCACTTTCTGAACCATTCGAGAGCAGTCTGCACTGGCTTCCTTTTTCGTGTAAATTCAGAATGTCCCGGCTTTAACTCTGAATCGCGTGTCCTCACCCCAAAATCCGTGGTCTGAGCCCGGTCTGGTGCCGACGCCGGAACAGCCAGCGCCTGTACGCGCCGGGCCTTCGAAGAACCCCGCCTGGAGCGGATGGGACGTGCTGCAGATTGTGCTTCTGGCGATAGTTTCGGCTTTCGTTTTTGTGTTGCTGGTTGGCGCTGTCGCGCACCGGCTGCTCTATCCCGAAGTCCCAATTCTCGACGTCATGATGTATCCCCTGGTGACGGTGTTGGGGCAAATGCTCGCCTACCTGTTGGTCCTCGGGTTCATGGTTTCGATTGTGAAGCGCGTGCCCGGCCAGGATTTCTGGCGGGCGATCCAGTGGAATTGGCCGAAAAACTTGGCAAGCTATTTGATGGCCGGTGTGGCGCTTTCGTTCGCGTTGCAAGGCATCGCACACTTCCTTCCGATCCCGAAAGAATTGCCGATGGACCGTTTCTTTCGGACGGCAGGTGAAGCGTGGGCACTCTCAATCTTCGGCATGACTCTCGCACCGCTGCTCGAGGAACTGTTCTTTCGTGGATTCCTCTACCCGGTACTGGTTCGCCGGTTTGGTGTCCCATTCGCAGTGTTGGCGACGGCGGCCGCGTTCAGCCTCATTCACGCCCCGCAACTGGGACACGCCTGGGGGCCGGTGCTGGTGATATTCATGGTCGGGCTGACGCTTACCATCACTCGCGCCGTCACCAAATCCGTCGCGGCGGGCTTTCTTATACACATGGCGTATAACGGCACACTTTCGATTTTGCTGTTCGTGGGAACCGACGGATTCCGGCACCTGGAGAGGCTGAATCAGTAATGATCGTGGAGTGACGCGCGACCTCGCCCGTCCGCTCTAGCCGGGGCGAAGTCCGCAGCTCCGCCCGCCCCGTGCTATCTTAGATTTTCCATGTCTTCCGCGCGTCAGGAACTCTTGCGTCTGCTGGCGACGAAATCTTTTCGGCTGGGAGAGTTCAAGCTCTCGTCGGGCGGCGCCAGCGACTATTACGTGGATTGCCGCACCACAACTTTGGACGCGCGCGGCTCGCAACTCACCGGCCAGGTGTTCCTTGAGGAAATTCGGGAGCGCGGCTGGCGCCCGCAGGCCATCGGGGGCTTAACCATGGGAGCCGACCCGGTGGTGGTGGCGGTGGCTGTGGCCAGCGGCGAAATCAATGGCTTTCTTATCCGCAAAGCGGAGAAGCAGCATGGCACGGGCCAGCGGATCGAAGGCTTTCGAGAGAAAGGCGCACGCGTGGTGATTGTCGACGATGTCTGCACCACGGGAGCTTCAACAATTCAGGCGATTGAAGTGGCGCGTGAATTTGGATTCGAAATCGCCGGCGTAATGTGTCTGGTCGAGCGCGAAGAGGCCAAGGGGCGTCCTAATGTGGAGAAGGCCGCCGCGCCCGCGCCGTTTGTTTCGATATTCACCGCGACAGAGGTGCGCAGCGAGCACTTGCATCAGAAAGACTAAGAATTGAGTCATTGAGTGATTGATTCGTTGAATCATTGGTTTTCAATGGCTCAATCACCCGATGACTCAATCACTCAATTCTATGATCCAAACCCTGGAATGGACTGACAAGGGCGTACGCTTCATCGATCAGACCAAGCTGCCCACCGAAGAAACCTACGTCACCTGCAAGAATTACGAGCAGGTTGCCGACGTCATTCGCAATATGGTGGTGCGGGGCGCGCCGGCCATTGGCGTGGCTGCGGCCATGGGCATCGCTCTGGGAATGAAGAACTCGAAAGCCGAAACCGGAGGCGAACTGAAGCGCGAGTTTGACCAGATCTGCGAGGTGATTGGCAAAACGCGTCCCACCGCTGTGAACCTGTTCTGGGCCATCGGCCGCATGCGCGATAAGTTCGAATCGCTGAGAGTGCGCCCGCTGCCGCAGATCAAGCAAGCTCTAGTCGAGGAAGCGCAGCGCATGCACGCCGAAGACATCGCCGCCAACCAGGCCATGGGACGCTTCGGCGCGACGCTCATGCCCGCCAGTGGCGGCGTGCTGACGCACTGCAACGCCGGAGCGCTCGCCACTTGCGGGTACGGCACAGCGCTCGGTGTAATTCGCGCGGCCGTCGAGCAGGGAAAGAAAATCCACGTTTACGCCGACGAAACCCGTCCTTTTCTCCAAGGTTCGCGGCTAACCGCGTGGGAACTGATGAAGGACGGCATTCCCACTACCGTGATTTCCGATAACATGGCAGGCGCGGTCATGAAGCAGGGCAAGATTGCAGCGATTGTGGTGGGCGCTGATCGCATCGCGGCCAATGGCGACGTGGCCAATAAAATCGGAACCTATACCGTTGCCGTGCTGGCGAAGGAGCACGGCATCCCTTTCTATGTGGCTGCGCCTATGTCCACCATCGATTTTGAAACCCCGGACGGCAGCAAGATTCCCATCGAGCAACGCAACGAAAAGGAAGTTACACACATCGCCGGCAAACAGATGACTCCCGACGGCGTGCAGGTGGAGAATCCCGCATTCGACGTGACCCCCGCGAAGTACGTGACCGCGATCGTGACCGAGCGCGGAATTGCGCGGGCGCCATATGAGGCGTCGCTGGGAAAGTTGGCTGGGACGGAACGCGCGGCGGCGAGAAGTAGCTAGCATTAAGCACTCAGCAGCCAGCTAGCACGTCGCGATGTCCGACTGATTGCTGAGTGCTGACCGCTGACCGCTTCTTCATGTACTCCATCACCCAATCCCAAGCTTTATTCGAGAGCGGCGGCAAAGATATTCGTCTGGATTGCTTTTTGCCGAGTGCCAACGGGCAGCGCTTCCCAGCCGTGATCGGGCTGCATGGTTCCGGCGGCGGCCACGCTTCGATGGCCGACCCTGCAACCCTTCTGGCCGGACAGGGCTTCGCCGTTTACGTGCTGCATTATTTCGACCGCACTGGCACCACGGAGATCGACGGCCTGCAAACCATCTTCCGCCACTTCCCTGTCTGGATGAAGACCTTGTGGGACGCGGTCAGTTTCGTAGCCCGCCAGCCGCAAGTCGATCCTGAGCGGATTGGATTGTTGGGATTCTCTTTGGGCGCGTACCTCGCGCTGTCCGCGTCTGCCATCGACTCCCGGATTCAGGCCGTGGTGGAGTTCTTCGGTGGTATGCCCAAAGAGATGAGACTATTCGCGCGGCGTCTATGCCCGGTGCTGATCCTGCACGGTGAGCAGGACAAAACAGTTCCGGTCGAAGAAGCCTATCGCTTGCAGCAACTCCTCGAGAAGAAACAGATTGCCTACGAGATGCAGATTTATCCCGGAGTGGGCCACGGTTTCACCGGCGAGGACAGGCGCGATGCTGGCTTGCGGACATTGGCTTTTCTCGAGAGACACTTAGCCGCGAACAATTCGACCAAAGGTCGGGCTTGAGGTCCCCCGGAACCTTTCGGCGGGATTTTCGTAAATTACAATAGACGACAAGGAGAGCCTGTCATGTTCACTTTCCTCCTATGGTGCCTGCTATTCGTGTTATGTTGGCCACTGGCTCTGTTGGCGCTGGTGCTCTATCCGCTGGTTTGGTTGTTGCTTCTGCCGTTCCGTCTGATCGGGATTGCGGTGCATGGAGTGTTGGAGTTGGTGTGGGCGGCTGTGATGTTGCCGGCGAGATTGTTGACCGCGCCGTTCCGGCTGTGAATGTAGGCGCGGGCGTCCTCACCCGTGCTCACTGGCGAAGACTTTCGGCCTACTCCGCGCCCTTCGCCGGTATCGCCATTCCCAATTCTTTCATCACCATCTGCAAGTCTTTCCAAGTTTCTTTCTTCTGGCGGGGATCGCGCAGCAGAAACGCAGGATGATAGGTGACGGCGAGCTTGGTGCCGCGGAAATCGAACCAGCGTCCGCGAAACTCGGACATGGGGGCGTTGATCGCCAAAAGCGTTTTTGCCGCCACCGCGCCCAGCGCCACGATCACTTTCGGCTTGATGACCGCGATCTGCCGCATCAAGAATGGAGAGCAAGTTTCGCACTCGTCGCGTTCCGGCGTGCGGTTTCCCGGCGGACGGCACTTAATGATGTTCGCGATGTAAACATCTTCACGCTGCAGGCCCATGGCCTTGATCATGTTGTTGAGCAACTGTCCGGCCCGGCCCACGAACGGCTCTCCCTGCTGGTCCTCATCCGCACCCGGAGCTTCGCCAATGAACATCAGATCAGCTTTCGGATTGCCCACTCCGAAGACGATCTGCTTCCGTCCTTGTTTGTGCAGACGGCAACGCGTGCAATCTCCTAGATCCTCGCGAATCAGCCGCAAGGCCTGAGCGGGATCATCCACTCCTGATTCGGGTTTTGGGTTTGCCACCTCGAATAAGTCATCTTTCGGCATAACCGGAACAGCAACCGCCTTGCTTCTTGGTGTCATTTCCTCTCGCTGTTCTGGCTGGATTGTTGGCGTCTCGCAAGTTGCCGCATCTGGTACGGCGCTGATCCTGGCCACCGCGGGTTCGCGGCGGTAGAAATCGTAAATGCCCAGCTCATTGTAATAGCGAATGCGTTCGGCCAGGGCACGCTTGAGTTGGTTATCCAGGATATGAGGCATAGAACCGGTTCCCAGTTCTCCGGATGTTAGTTCTCAGAGTAGAGCGACACGATTCAGGTTCTTAGTTCCGGCTTGCGATCGCGCAGCCGCACCACTTGGTCGAGCACACGTTGCGCAACCTCCCACTTCGTGGTCTCCGGGACTTCGACGACTTCGTGCTGAGTGATAATGGTGACGGCGTTACGGTCCGAGTCGAAGCCCACGCCTTCGCGCGAAACATCGTTGACGACGATAGCATCGAGCGACTTCGAAGCCAGCTTCTTGCGCGCGTTCTCCAGCGCGTTCTGAGTTTCAGCGGCAAAGCCAATGATCAATTGCGACTGTTTGTTGCGCGAGATCTCGCTCAGGATGTCCGCCGTGGGCTCAAGTTCAAGCGTCATCGGCCCGCTGCGCTTGATCTTTTGCAAGGCGGGAGATTTTGGGCGATAGTCGGAGACGGCCGCGGTCTTGATCACAATCGTTGCCTGCGGCAGCAACTTCAAAACGGCCAGCCGCATCTCTTCGGCGGAGTCCACGCGTGTGACCTCAGTTGCTCCTGGCGGATTCAGCGCGGTAGGTCCGCTCACCAGCAGCACCCGCGCTCCGCGGCGAAGCGCGCCTTCGGCCAACGCGTAGCCCATCCTTCCGCTGGAACGGTTGGTAAGATATCGCACCGGGTCAATCTTCTCCCGGGTCGGCCCAGCCGTAATCAAAACGGTTTCGCCCGCTAATTCCTGCGACGCGCCGAGCGCTTCAAGCGTCGCCGCGACGATCGCTTCGTTTTCCGCCAGACGGCCAGCCCCGGTCATACCGCAGGCCAGATATCCGGTGCCTGGTGGCACGACTTTTACGCCGCGCTTTTTCAAAATCTCAAGATTCGACTGGGTGGCCGCGTGATCCCACATGTTCACGTTCATGGCGGGTGCGACCACGACCGGGGCGGTGGTCGCGAGATAAAGGGTGGTGAGAAAATCGCTGGCGATGCCTTGCGCGAATTTGGCAAGAACGTCCGCAGTTGCCGGCGCCACCAGCAGCGCATCAATGGACTGCGCCACGGCGATGTGTTCGACTGCGGAATCAATATTCGGATGCTCGCTCGCACCCGAGCCGAACATTTCGGTAATAACTTTTTCGCCGGAAAGCGCCGCGAAAGTGAGCGGCCGGACAAACTCCTGGGCCGCGTGGGTCATGACGACCTGCACGCGGATGCCGCGATCTTGTAGCAGGCGGACAATCTCCGCCGCTTTATAGGCCGCAATCCCGCCGCTGACGCCGAGAGCAATTTTCATAATTGCCGATGGTCAATTTCCAATCGCCAATTGTTCCAGAACCGAGCCGACCTGGACCGGCAGTTGGCAATGGCAAATTGAAAACGACTTACTCTTGCCCCAGCGCCTTGTCGAGCATGTCGCTCACGACTTCGACTGCGGTTTTGGGCGTCTCCGGGATCACCCACTTCACCTTGCCGGCCTTGATTTCGTCCTGCGCAATTCGGCAGGGCTTGCGGGAGTGAGTTTCGATTACCGGGGGCGCACCGCCTTGCAACTGCCGTGCGCGTCGAGCGGCTACCAGGATGTATCGATAGTTGCTGTCGAACCCTTCAATCAACTTCATCGTGTTCTCCCCTGTGGCTAGCGTCCGCCCGAAGTCACCGCAGTCGCAAATGAGGCTATGATCGGCTGCAGTCGTTCCCGGATATTGCACAAGCGGCAACTTTCGGCCTTGGCCAGCGTTTCTGCATCGTTCGCGGATCCTTGAACTCCCGAGCGCCTCAGCCGTTCCGCAAGGAGGATCGCCATCAGCGCGTCGATGGATTCATCCAGACGGTCGTTAATCAGAATATAGTCGTATTTCTCGTAATTCTCAATCTCACGACTGGCCGTGACCAACCGGCGATGGATTACTTCTTCCGCATCCAGACTGCGCTTTCGCAGGCGCGACTCCAAAGTCTTGCGATCCGGCGGCATGATAAAGATGCTCACCGCTTGGGGAAGGTTGTGCTTGATCTGCTCCGCGCCCTGCACATCGATGTCGAGCAACAAGTCATGGCCACTCTGCGTAGCCTGACGCAGGAACCGCTTCGCCGTCCCGTAATAGTTGCCAAACACGTCGGCGTATTCCAGGAATTCATCGCGCCGCACCATTTCCTGGAACTCCTCGCGCGATACGAAAAAATATTCCCGCCCGTTCTGCTCTGTCCCCCGCGGCGGCCGGGTGGTGTAGGAAATCGAGAAATCCAGCTGGTCAATCCTCTCGCGGACTTTGTCCACCAGCGTCGACTTGCCCGAACCCGAAGGCGCCGAAATAATATAAACCGTGGTCATTCGAGATTCTGCACCTGCTCGCGCGCCTTTTCGATATCGGCTTTCATGGATAGTCCCAGCTCGGTAATCTTCAGCGCCTCTCCCGCCAGCCCCGACGTCTTGGAAAGCAGCGTGTTCGCCTCGCGATTCATCTCTTGCAGCAGGAAATCAAGTTTCTTGCCCACTTCTCCACCCTGATCCAGCAAGCCCAGGAAGTGCTTGACGTGTTGATCGAGACGCACCAGTTCTTCCTGAATGTCAGTACGATCCACCAGCAGCGCCGCCTCTTGCAGAATGCGCTCTGGTTCGATTTGTGAACCGATCATCTCATACAGGCGCGTCTTCAATCTCTCGGCATACGTGTGCAGCGCGGCGTGGCGGTGCTTCTCGGCCTGTTCCCTGGCTTGCTGCACATGGCCCATGCGCTGCCTCAACTCCGCCTCCGTGCCCCGGCCTTCTTCCTCGCGCATCTCATTGAGCCGGGCCAGGGCCTCTTCCATCTTGGAGAGAACCGCGGCTTCCAGGCCGTCGCCCGCCGGCAAAGATTCGGATTCAAGCGCCCCGGGCAGGCGAAGAATTGCGTTGAGATCGGGCTCCGCAGCCAGCCCGAATTCCGCCGCTGCCTCGCGCAACACCCGAACGTAACCACCCACCAGCGTGCGGTTGAGCGTGAAGCCTTCGCTCACGCTGCGCTCGACATTCAACGTCAGCTCCACATGGCCGCGAGCCATCCTCTCCTTCAAGCGGCGCCGAAGCTTCATCTCCAGGTCGTCGCTATCGGACGGCATGCGGAAGTGTATGTCGAGAAACCTGTGATTCACCGACTTGAGCGACAGCGTGAAGCCAAACAAGCCGTTGACTTGTCCTTTCACCTGCGCGAACCCGGTCATGGAGCGGATAGGCATATCTCTAATTTGTCATCTTGAGCGAAACTGGTTTGCTCGCTCGCGAGCGGACCAGTGAAGTCGAAAGATCCCTACACCTCTGCTGCGCCTGAAAACGCCGCAAGGCATTTCCCCAATACTCGCCGGGCAAGTGCATGGCGCGGGCACTTCGGATTACACCTGCTCCACTTCCGCAAACTGCAGCTCATACAAGCGCCGATACGTACCCAGCTTCTTCATTAGTTCCTCATGCGACCCAATGTCTGCAATCGTCCCATTCTCCAGTATCACGATGCGATCGGCGCGCCGCACCGTAGACAGCCGATGCGCAATCACCACCACCGTGCGTCCCGCCATCAGGTTATGCAACGCCGATTGCACCAGCGCCTCCGATTCGCTGTCCAGCGCCGATGTGGCCTCGTCGAGAATCAATATCGGCGCGTTCTTCAGCAGCGCCCGCGCAATGGCAATACGCTGACGCTCTCCACCCGAGAGCCGCACTCCGCGTTCCCCAATCACCGTCTCGTAACCGCTGGGCAACTCCATGATAAAGTCATGCGCCAACGCGGCGCGAGCCGCCTCCTCCACCATTTTCTGTGCGACGCCCGGTTGTCCGTAGGCGATGTTGTTTCGCACCGTGTCGTTGAAAAGCACCGTGTCTTGCGCCACCACTCCAATCTGCGATCGCAGCGAAGCCAGGCTGGCGTCGCGCACGTCGCAGCCGTCAATGGTTAAACTGCCGGAGGTCACGTCAAAGAAACGTGGAATCAGGTGCACCAGCGTGCTCTTGCCTGCGCCACTCGATCCCACCACCGCCAGAACCTCACCCGCGCGCACTTCCAGATTGACATCGCGGAGAATCTCGCGGCCTTCCTCGCCGTCCGATTCGTAGGAGAAACAAACATTCTCGAACCGGATGCTGTGCGAAAACGGTGGCAACCGCTTGGCTCCGGGCTTTTCTCTTACGTCGTCCTCCGTATCCATGAACTTGAATATCTCGGAAGACGCACCCAGAGCCTGCTGAAAATTATTATTGAACAACGCGAACTTGCGCACCGGATCGTACAGCTTGAAAACCGCCACGATAAATGCCAAAAAAGTGCCCGACGAAAAAACGTGATGATTGATCTGTTCGCGACCCAACAACAAAAGCAGCGCAATCGCGATCGCCCCAAAAATATCCATCAACGGCGAACTGATGGCCACCGCCGCCACCGACCGAAGATTGGCGCGGAACAGGCGCTGCGCGGCTTTGCGGAATCGCGCAATCTCCCAGCGCTCCATGCTGAACGCCTTCACAATACGGTTCCCGGTGATGGTCTCGTGCAGAATGTTCTGAATGTCAGCCAGTTTGTCCTGACCGCGCCGGGTCGTATGCCGCACTCGCCGCCCGATTCTTCCCGCCGAAAAGATAATTACCGGCACAAACAGTACCAGAATCCAGGCAAACTTCCGCCCCAGCGCCACCACCACCAGTGCGGTAAAAATAAAAGTAAAGAACTGCTGGAGAAACTCGGCCAGCACGCTTGACATCGCGTACTGCACGCGTTCGACATCGTTCACGATCGTCGAAACCAGGGTGCCGGTCGTGTGCTTGTGAAAAAACGCCGCCGAGCGTTGCAGGATCGAGTCGTACAGGTCGTTGCGCAGATCCGTAATCATGCCGAAGCCGGCGTAGTTCACCAGGTAGGTGCCGGCATAATCGCAGATTCCCTTCAACACCGTTGCCGCTACCAGGGCAAAGGCCACCACCGTCCACGGATTCTGAAAGTGCGATGGAACAAACTGCTGCAGGTAGATGGGATGTCCGCTGCCCGGAACCGTAAACAACTGCATCTCGCGAGACTGCGAACCCGGATTCAGCACCCGGTCAAAGATCGGCCCGATGAGCAGCAGGCGGAACGCATCCAACAATCCCACCGCCGCCATCAGCACTACCGATGCCCCCACCGGCCACCAATAAGGCGCAACGTATCGGATGAGCCGTGTCAGTTGCCGCATCGGAGGCTCCTCACCCGTTGCCCAACGCGCCCCGCTACGAATGAAATCGGCATGCGTCGCAAGTCTTCATTCTACTTCAGTCCTTGGTCGTCGGTCCTTGGTCGTTGGACGTCGGCAATACCTTACCCTGTCATCCCGAAGAATCATCGTTGGCTCGCGAACCATGATTCGCAGTCGAGCGACCTTGCGTTTCCGCTCTGCTGCGGATTTGACCCAACGACCGACGACGAACGACCAACGACTGCTCATCCCGGACTATCCCGGTGCACCACCTTTACCCGGTATCCGGCCTTCCGCAGGCCCTTGCTCACGTCTTCCGCAATCATCACCGAACGGTGCTGGCCTCCGGTGCAACCAAAAGAAATCGTCAGATAACTCTTGCCTTCGCGGACGTAGTGCGGCAAGAGATAAACCAGCAGCTTCGAAATCCGGTTGATGAATTCCTTGCTTTGCGGAAATGACCGGATGTATTTCGCAACCTTGGGATCGCGGCCGGTGAGTGCGCGAAACTCCGGCACAAAATGCGGATTCGGCAAAAAGCGAACGTCAAACACTAAATCCGCGTCCTCCGGCACTCCATGCTTGAAACCGAAACTTACGCACGAAACCAGAATGTTATGGCCCGATTCCTGCTTCTTGAAGCGCTCCGTGATGTGAGAACGCAGTTCGTGAACGTTGAACTTCGAAGTGTCGATTACCAGATCTGCCATCGCGCGAATGCGTCGCAGATGCTGGCGCTCGGCCGCCAGCGACGCTCTTACCGTCGTATTTGTGCCCAGCGGGTGAGGCCGCCGGGTCTCACTGTAGCGGCGCAAGAGGACGGAATCCGCCGCCTCGAGAAAAAGCATTTTGGTGGGCAGAACCCGCCGCACCGATTTCACGATCTCGGGCAGAGCTTCCAGTTGCGTGCCTTCGCGAACATCGACCACCAGGGCGGTGCGTTCGATCTCGGAAGACTGGCCGGCCAACTCCGCAAATTGCGGAATCAGCCCGACCGGCAAATTGTCCACGCAGTAGTAGCCCAGATCCTCAAAAGCCTTGAGCACCGAGGCTTTCCCCGAGCCGCTCATGCCCGTGATGATTACCAGTTCGGCGCGCGGGCGGCGGTCGCGGGCGGCTCTTCCACGCCCAACTTTGCGCTCTCGTTGGTGTCCAGTTTTTCCCGTCGGGCTGCGAAGCGTCATCTGCTGAAATGTTAGCAGGGACAATCCTCAGCCGCTAGTTACCCATGTAGACGCCGGCGTCTACGCCCGTGCGGCCCCCAGCTGGAACTCTTGGCAATTCCCACGCAGCCCCGGACGCCCTCGTCCAGGCGGCTGAGCAAAGTTCGGCGGGACCCGGCCGAAATTGATAACTGCCGTGAAGTAGGAGTTCGCTGATAAATGGCTTTGGACGGGTGCTGGATGGTTCGAAACCAGCACCCGCCGCAGCCGTTGCATGTTGAACTTACCGCCTAGCGTTCGACACTACTACTTAAACGCGATCACTCCGAACAAGCCATCCACATTGTTGTCCGGCCCAGCGGTAAAGTAGAGCTGATTAGTCTTCCCGTTGTTCTTAGACCCTCCACCAAACTCGATCCCCCAAAGCTGGTTGATCTGAATCGGCTTTTTCGCAGCCGTCTCGATCGTACCCACAAACTTCCCGGTTTTAAGATTGAAGCCGTTGATCGTCCCGGTGTTCGTGTTGTTGGAGATCAGCAGCGTACCGCTCAGGGGACCGAAATTCTTCGGAGCCACGGCAAATCCCCAGGGCTGGTTCAGCGGCTTCCCATGGGCAAACCGCTTCACAAATGTCCCACTTTCGCTATAGATGTCAATGTATCCGCCCGGGCCGCCGGCCGCATTGGCATAGGCGACGTAAAGCTGACCACCGATATCCTGTACGTTGAACACCGTGAAGCCCTTTGGAACCGTCGAATCGGTGAACGATTTCACGAACCCGAAGCTGCCGTCATAGATGTCCACTTCGTTGTTAACCGTGTCGGCGGCATAGATGAAATTCCCCGAGCTATGGCTGGTGATGGCCAGGCCCGTATAGCTGTCCTTGTTGCTTTGGTTGTTCACCGCAATGAGGGCCGTCGAGGGATCGAAATTCGACCAGCCTTGGATAGTTCCATCCAGCGTCGCGAACAAAAAGGCGGACGTCCAACCATCAATCACGAACTCACTCGACCCATTGTAGACAATTCCCGTGGGCGATCCCGGCCCGTTTCCGCTGGCGGGAGGAATGACCACCTGCAGTTTTTGCGGCACTCCGGCGCCGTTGTAAAGTGTGGACCACCCATTCCATTCGTCACTCACCCAGAACGGGGTGCCGGGACCGTAAACCAGTCCCCAGGCATTCTGCAGCAACGGGTCGGTATGTTTGGCCTTGCCGGATTGATTGGAAGTCAGATTGGTTAACTTGTATTGGGCCAGGGCCGGGCTGGAAGCGAAACCCAGCGCCAGCGCCAGCCACAAGGTCAGAGCGGTGGTGCGAACGAACAAACGTGACATGCTGATTCTCCTTTGAGGCAATGAGTGGTTACAGGGCGGGGCGATTTCCCAATGTCCTGCGCAGGTGAGAAACGATATCTCTGACCCGCAGTTGCAGATATTAGGACCCACCTGGAGGGGGGTTGTCAACAGAATGTCACAGTTTTGTAAAATCCTTTCACAATCCCCGAGATCCCTGCATCGCGAGCGCGATTCCCGTGGGAGCCTGTGCCATCGCTAGATTACGCCAAGTAAGACGGTAAGTGCTTAGCCATCATCGCTTACAAGTATAATATCTTATAGCTATTGAATCGCCGAGTGTTCCACGTGGAACACTATGTGAATTCCGCCCCGCGCTTCCCCAGCCGCTCGATGTTACGATGCCATTCAGCCCAGTCCTTGACGCTCATGCCCGAATTCTGCGACGTCGCGCTCCCGCTGCCGCTCGATACTACGTTCACCTATCGCCTCTCGAGCGGGATGCAACCGGTGGTTGGCGGGCGGGTGCTGGTTCCGTTTCGCCAGCAGCGCATGTCGGGAGTAGTCACCGCACTGCATGATCGTCCGCCAAAAGTCCAGGCAAAGAACATCCTCAGCGTGCTCGATGTCTCACCGGTGCTCGATGAACATCTTCTCCAACTGGGCAAATGGATTGCGGACTATTATCTCGCCCCGCTGGGCGAAGTCTTTCGCACCATGCTGCCGCTGGCTGCGGAATTCAAGCGCGGCATTGGATATCACATCACCAATCAAGGACAGACGGCGTTGCATCTTGCCGGGACGTCAGGCTCATCGGCGCGTTCCCGCAATACGCCCGAGGATCAGTTGGCGGAGTTTCGCGTCCTTGACTACCTGGCCGAACGCGAGACGGTGCGAGAAGAGAGCTTGCGCACAGCAACCCGCGTTTCAAAATCCGTTCTGTCCGGGATGGTGCGAAAGAAATGGATCGCACGAGAAGATGTGTCGGATGTGCGCGACGCCACTCGCACTATGAAGGTAGCAATGTTGAAGACTGCTGAGGGCAAACTTAATTCCAATCAGCAAACCTTGATTGAAACCCTGGCCGCTGCGGGCGGAAGGCTTGCCGTGGAAACTCTGCAAGCGCTGGAGGTTCCTCGGACTACGCTCGGGACGTTGGTGAAGCGTGGGCTGGTCGAGATCGTCGAAGAGCCAGTCCAGTTCACGGTCGCGAGCAAAAAGGATCGGCACTCGCCGCTTGACTTTCAGTTTAATACTGCACAACAGGATGCACTCCAGAAGGTTGAGGACAGCGTACGCGCCGGCAAGTTCTCTGGCATGTTGGTGCACGGCGTCACTGGGTCCGGCAAGACAGCGGTGTATCTCGCGGCGATGCGTTCGGTTCTGGAGGCTGGACGGTCGGCCATTCTGCTGGTTCCTGAAATTGGACTTACGCCTGCCGTCGCGGCCGATCTGCATCACGTTTTCGCAGATGAAGTTGCCATCCTGCACTCGGCGCTGTCCGATCAGGAGCGAGCGGAGCAGTGGCACCGGATCAAGCGCGGAGATGCGCGCATGGTCGTAGGCACACGTTCGGCGGTGTTTGCTCCGGTCTCGAATTTGGCGTTGATGATTGTGGACGAGGAGCAGGATTCTTCCTACAAGCAGGAGGAAACGCCGCGATATCATGCGCGCGATGTAGCGGTGATGCGGGCCAAGATGGCGGATGCCGTGGTTGTGCTGGGTTCGGCCACGCCTTCGCTGGAATCTTATTTCAACGCCAAGAAGAACAAGTACGCCTTGCTTGGATTGCCGGATCGCGTGGAACAGCGGCCGTTACCCGAGGTTGAAGTCATTGACATGCGGCAGGAGTTTCAAGAGACGGGCAAAGAGCAGGTGATTTCTCGGAAGCTGGCGGAAGAAATCAAGCAGCGACTGGATCGCAAGGAGCAGGTGATGGTGCTGCTCAACCGTCGCGGATATTCGCCGGTGGCGCTCTGCCGCTCCTGTGGGAACCGCATGGAATGCAGGAATTGCGCCATTGCGATGACGCATCACAAGCGCTCGAATCGAATGGTGTGCCACTACTGCGGATTCATGGCGCCGGTGCCCAAGGTCTGCGGGGAGTGTGGCAGCGAGTACGTTTATTTTCTCGGGACTGGGTCGGAAAAGCTGGAAGAGCTGTTGCATGGGATGTTTCCGCAGGCGCGGATCGGGCGTCTCGATCGGGATACGGTTCGTGGCAATGAAGATTTTGAGCGCGCGCTCAATGCGCTCAACGAAGGCGAACTCGATCTGCTGGTCGGGACACAGATGATCGCCAAGGGTCACGACATTCATGGGGTCACGCTGGTGGGCGTGGTGGGGGCGGATATGGCGTTGGGGTTTCCGGATTTTCGCGCGGCGGAACGCACGTTTCAATTGTTGACTCAGGTGGCGGGACGCGCGGGGCGCGGGCAGACTCCGGGCAAAGTTGTGTTGCAGACTTATTTTCCAGACCACTATGCGGTGCAGTATGCGGCGCAACACGACTTTGTCGGCTTCTATGAAAAAGAATTGCGCTTCCGCAGTTGGATGCACTATCCGCCGTACAGCGCGCTGGCCAATGTTCTGGTGCGCAGCGACAAACTGGATGAGGCGCTGCGATGGTCAGGTATTTTGGGCAAGTGGTTCGAGACGACGCGGCACGAAGGCATTCGCGTGCTGGGCCCGGCGGCGGCGCCGATCGTGCGGTTGAAGCGCGACTACCGCTATCATTTTGTTTTGAAGTCGGCCAGCCGGGAGAAGCTCAACGCGACTCTAAGATCGATGCTCATCTATGCAGCGCAGGAAAAGATTCCGCGCGTGCAGGTGATTGTGGATGTGGATGCGGTGTGGTTGATGTGAGGAGGAAGCTTCTGGCTTTTGGCTTCTAGCGCTTGGGCAACGAGGGCATGTGCTGAATCCGCTGCAATGGCTAAACGGTTCTTTCGCGTTCGAGAATGCGCTTAAGATCGCGCTTTCCGTGCAGAACCCGAATGACGCGGATCGCATCATTATCCAGCAGGTAATAAATCCGAATGGCCTCAAACCCGGCAACCGGCCATGAGCGCAGACTTTGAAGTTGATGATTGTTCAAATGATAGCGTGGTCCCACAAGGGGGTGTTGGCGTAGTGATTCAACAGTGCGCCGGACGGCATTCCGAAACCGAACGGCTACTTCTGGGGAAGATTCTCGGCAACAAGGTAGTACCGGAACTGGCGGATCACATCATCGCTGGCGGTTTGCGGGTAATGAACCTTCACGAACGCGGGCCGCTCTTATGCTCGGCGAGCAAGGTCTCCGTCTCTTTGTTTACCGAATCCCAGAATTCAGCTTCCGTGAGTTCCTTCGCCGCCATTCCTTCGGCAAGCAGCACTTCGAGTTCATCCGGACTCCCCGCAAAACCCGGCACCGTGCGTTGTTCGACGGCGGCCAAGGCAGCCTCAACAACCTCCTCTACGGACTCGTATGCACCGCGACTCATGACGGCCTGAACTCGCCGCTCTTGTTCCGGCGTGAGATGAATGGTCATGGCGTTCTCGCTCACCTGCGCTTGTTGCCTGTTCTCGTCGCCTTCAGAGTAAGAGAAAACTTAGCCCGACGCAACTTTCAGACGCTCTCTAGATCGATGCCCATCCATGCGGTCCAGCAGAAAATCTGTTTTACGGGGCAAAAGTCACCTGTTGATAGGGTTCGCCCTTGTGGTGGCGGCTGACCTCGATGGTTACCTTACGGTTAAGCCGCTTCAGAAAATCGAGTAGCTTGTCCGTGGTGAAGCGGCTGAAATGCCCATTCATCAGGTGCGACACATCGGGTTGCGCAATGCCCAAAACCTCGGCGATTTCGCGCTGCTTCAGCTTTTTGTCTTCGAGGATTTTGAAAACGTGAAATCCGATCTGGGCGCGCGCCAGAAGTTGATCGGCATCCTTAAGGCCCAGATCCGCGAAGACGTTTCCGGAACTCTTTTCGAACTCAATTTGTTTTCGTCTTTTCGTCCTCATGCGCCAACTCCTGTGCTTGCGCGTATCGCTTTTTGATCAGGTCAAGGTCCCGCTTCGGGGTTTCAATGCCTTTCTTCGACTTCTTCTGGAAGGCGTGCAAAACATAAATCCGCCTGTCTATCTGAACCGCCAGCGCCACACGGTAGGCGTCCGACGCGTATCGCAGGGCAATCTCAAGCACACCGCTGCCAACGCCCTTGAAAGGCTTGGCGTCCTTCGGCATACCGCCAAACTGGATGAGCTGAAGCTCGTCGCCCAGCAGTTTTTGTGCTCCATCCGGGAAATCCCGACCGTTCTTTTTCGAGTTTCCGCCAGACAACGGGCCGCAGCACCGGAAGCTTGAGCCTGTCCAAAGCAGCGCCTCATTAATATATAGTAAGTTTACTATAATATCAAATCCGATCGGGTCAAGTTCCGCAGATAGTCTGCCCCACACGGGCCAAGGCGCGACCTATCCCGCTCCTTGTCATGACAGCCGTTTAATTCCGGGGAAGCCGTCGAAGCCTGCGTCGAACGTCAAGATTTGATCGATGTTGTGGTGTTCCATTACGGCGAGGTGGACGGCGTCGCGGGCGGACATTCGCTTGTGGCCCAAAACAATCTCTTTCGCGCGTTCTGCAATGGAGCGGTCGATGGGCAGGACCTGATCGACGATGCCGAGCAGGGCGTCGAAGGCCGGTTGGATGGCGTCGCGGCGGTTAATGGCGACGTAGCGGTGCAGGATTTCCTGTAAGACTTCGGCGTCGGTCACCAGGCGTTGGCGGTCGCTGACCAGTTTTTCGAGCAACCGTTGCGCGTCGCTCTTGTGGGGATGGGGCGCACCGACGAGGTACATCGGAATATTGGAGTCGATTAGAATCACGCGTGCACGCTGGTTCCGTATCCCTTTTCGATCTCGGCCAGCATGGTGTCGATATCGCCTGCCGGATAGTCGTGTTTTGCCGCGGCTCGGATTACCTCGAGTTTCTTGCCGGCGCTTCCCAGAGGCTCGCGGCGACGGGCTAAGTCCAGGGCTTGGCGGACCCACTCGGCGAGCGACATATGGCGGGCGTTTGCCATTCTTTGGATTTCCCGGTACTCCGGGTCCTGTAGGATCACCTGAAGCCTCTTCGCCATAGCCTTGAGTTTAATTGACTCATTATGATGAGTCAACCGACAAAAAGGCGGTTCTCCAGATTCGGCTGAAGTCTGCGGGCTTAGCTGGCTGGCGCAGGGTTGCGCGGCGGTGAGTGTTCCTTTGCAAGATAAAACGCGAGCATGGCCACGGTGCCCACCCAAGGGACGATGAATCCCACTCTCAAACTCGCGAAGCGAGTCGAAAGCAGGCCAACGAGCCACGGCAAGATTCCGCCGCCGAGCGAGCCCACGGCGAACACCAAGCCGCTCACCCGCGTGGCCAGTTCTCCGAACCAGTGGGAGAGCAGGGAAACGTTGATGGGATAAATGGAAGCGAGCCCGAGCCCGGTCAGAGTTGCGCCGCCCACGACCAACGCCAGGGTCTTGGCTGCCAACAACATGAGAAGCCCGAAGAAGGCCAGGGTCACACCGCAGATGGCGAGTCTGATTTCGCGCAGGTGTCTTAGCGCGATGGGCGCGAGCAAGCGCCCCAGCAGCAGGGCTCCCCAGAAGAACGAGGGCGTGACTGCCCAAAAGGCGCGGGAGCCGGAATCGAGGCGGCGGGCGTAGGCAGCGATCCAGCCTCCCATGCAGGTCTCGGTCCCGACGTAGATGAAAAACAATCCGGCAACGATGGCTATGGACCGTCTATTCAAAACGCCGGAAGCTGGGGTGGGGCACCTATTTGAAGTGTTGCGTGGTGTGTCGTTCGCGAAATTCACGCAGCTTAGCCACCCTGCCAGCGCCGACAGTGCCGCGGCCATTCCGTAAAGGAAGTGGGAAGTGTGCCCCGAACGCTGGGCCGCGGCCACCAGCAGCGGGCAACTCATGGCCCCGACACCCCAGGAGGAGTTCAGCAGATTCAGCTGCGCTGCGCGATTGGCTGGATTGGTGCTCGCTACGAGCAAGTTCGCCGCAGGCGTCGTAATGCCAAAGCCGGCTCCAAATATGCAAACTGAAACCAGCCCGAGCGCCCAACTGGCCTGAGCCAACGTGGCAATGCCCACGGCCATCAGGATGAGACCTTGTACCAACGTCAAGCGATAGCCTTGGCGTCCGACGAGGACGCCCGACAAGAGCATGCCGCCCATCGACGCGGCAAATTGCACGGTGAATAGATATCCTGCCTGGGTATCGTTGAGCAACCAGCGCGCGGAAAGGATGGGGAGCATGGGACCCAGAAGTGCCATGACCACGCCGGTGAGAACGAAATCCAGGTGGACGAAGGCAGTTTCCTTGATGGTGGATTTCATTGCCGGAGGCTCAAGCTTCTGTCGTGCATGGAATCTGCGAAGGCAGAAGCTCAGGTTATCATGCTCGGGTTATCATGGATCATTGAGCCTGCCAGGGTGAGAGCGCCGGGGTTCGCAGGGCGCGCTGAGTGGGTTTGAAGGAAGGAAAGAAATGATTAACGGCAAACGCATCGCGGTGGTGTTGCCCGCCTATAACGCGGAGAAGACTCTGGAGGCGACGGTGCGCGAGGTGCCTGATCTGGTGGACATCCGCATTCTGGTGGACGATCACAGTTCCGACCGGACCATCGAGGTGGCGAAGAGACTGGGGCTGCGATGTTTTATGCATGACCGGAACTATGGTTACGGGCGCAATCAGCAGACTTGCTATCGCGAGGCGCTGGCCGCGGGCGCGGACGTGGTCATTATGCTGCATCCGGACTACCAGTACACGCCGCTTCTTGTCACGGCCATGGCCAGCATGGTGGCCTATGAAGTCTACGATGTGGTGTTGGGCTCGCGCATTATCGGAGGGCAGGCCCTGCGCGGCGGCATGCCGGTGTGGAAATACATTTCGAATCGCTTTCTGACGGCGTTCGAGAACTTCTTTTTGCGGGTCAAGCTCTCTGAATATCACAGTGGATATCGCGCGTTCAGCCGCGACGTGTTAACTCGCTTGCCGTTGCTGGAGAATTCCGACGACTTCGTCTTTGACAACCAGATGCTGGCGCAATGTGTGTATTTCGGTTTTCGCATTGGAGAAGTATCGTGTCCGACGAAGTATTTTGACGAAGCGTCCTCCATCAACTTCAGGCGAAGCGTGGAGTACGGCATGGGCGTGCTGGGGACCACGCTGCAATTTGCACTGCAGCGATTTGGGCTGGCACATTTCCGGATTTTCAGCGCCAGTGGCCGGCGGCTGGAGCCGGGATACGCCGAATACTACGCGCAGGGGGGGGCGGTCGAGCCGCAGGGATAGCCGAGACCGTTGTTTGGAAGAACCAAGCTGGAGCTGTTGGCTCTTGACGCCGGGAAGAATCTTTATCTCAGGAGTGGAAGCCCGCGTTTTCACAGCTCGATCAGCATCCTTTCCGACTTGGCTCAGGGCAGACTTCTGAAAGCCATCCTGTTCAAAGAACACTGATGAAAGCTCCGCTAAAGCCGCTGCGAAAAACCGATGACACAGGTTTTCAGCTCCGCGATTCCACGGAGACCGGGCCTTTGCCCCGGCTCGCCGTCGGCGTCCTTGCCGGGCTCTGCGCCGCCAAGCTCCTGCTGCACCTCTTCACCAGCGTCCGCCACTACGGCTACTTTCGCGACGAGCTTTATTACCTGGATATGGCGCGACATCTCGATTGGGGCTATGTCGATTGCGCGCCGTTGATCGCGGTATACGCCAAGATCGCGTTGGGCATGGGCGGCTCGCTGGCGGCGCTGCGTATTTTGCCGGCTCTGGCGGGCGCGGCACTTGTCGCGCTCACCATGCTCATCGCGCGTGAACTCGGCGGTGGACGGTATGCCCAGCTTCTCGCGGGAGTCGCCATCCTGCTCTGCCCCGCTATTCTGATGACGGACAGCCTGCTCACCATGAACGCCTTCGAGCCGCTGTTCTGGATGGGATGCATGCTGGTGGTGGCGCGGATTCTGCGCACCTGCGATTCCCGTCTTTGGATGTGGTTCGGCCTTCTTGCAGGACTTGGGCTGGAGAACAAGCACTCCACGCTGTCTTTCGGATTCGCAGTAACGGTCGCCCTGCTGCTGACGAATCATCGTCGCGAGTTTGCCCGGCCATGGATCTGGATCGCCGCTGTCATCGCTCTCGCGCTGTTTCTCCCCAACATCATCTGGCAAATCCGCCATCACTTCCCGACCATTGAAGACCTCGCCAACGTCCGCCGCGAAGGCAAGAATGTCGTACTCGGCCCGCTTGCGTTTCTGAAAGAACAGATCGTCGACATCCACCCGATCCTGTTGCCGGTGTGGCTCGCGGGGCTGGTCTGGTTTCTCCGCAACCGCCGCTGGCGCGTGCTGGGGCTGACCTTTGCCGTTTTCCTGGTATCGATGGAAGTCGCGCATGGCAAGAGCTATTACGTGTTTCCGATGTATCCGATGCTGCTTGCCGGCGGCGCTGTCGTGATCGAGCGATGGCTGGCAAACCGCGCAGCGTGGACGCGCGCGGCCGTGGTTGCCATCATCTTGCTCGCAACGCTTCCCGCGGTCCCCTTGGTGACATGGATGCTGCCGCCGGAGCGGTTGCTGGCGTATCAAAACGCCATCGGCTTCAAGCCCGCCAAGGCTGAGGTACATCAAGAGTCGCTGTTACCGCAACCCATCGCCGACCAGTTCGGATGGCCCGAGATGGAGCGTGAGGTCGCCGCCATCTACTACTCTCTGCCGCCTGAGGAGCGCGCCCAGACCGGCATCTGGGCGGGCAACTACGGCGAAGCCGGCGCGATTAACGAGTTCGGCCCTCGGGACGGGCTGCCGCGCGCCTGGTCTCGCCACCAAAACCATTGGTATTGGGGACCACCTCCGCAGGTCTTCAAGAACCTCATCGTGATCCAGTGGAGCCTTGACGACGTACGCGACAACTGCACTTCGTTTCAGGCTTTCGAGCACTACCAGCGTTTTGGCATGGCCGAGGAAAACTCGCCGATCTATCTCTGCCGCGGCGTCACCTTCGACATCCAGAAAATCTGGTGGCACTCGCACCACTGGAACTAGGGGCAGCGAGCCAAACCCACGATTATCGCGTCGCAAAAGTACGCGCCGCTTGGCGCGGCTTGCCCAGATCCCTCGCTGCGCAAAGAACGCTTGCTCGAGAGGCCAATCGCTAGCAGCCGGCACAGTCAATTGCGCCGCTAAGCGGCGGCGCGTAGCATCTAACGAAGATGCCGGTTACTGCGACTGCGGCGGCTCACAAACCTCCCAAACTGGTTTTGGGGGAGATCTTCAGTTTTGCCTACGATACCTTTTGCAGCAACAAGGTGCGGTTTGCGCTGACGGCGTTGGGCATGGTGATTGGCACGGCATCGCTGATCCTGGTGGTGACCATTGGGATGACGGGGAAGCAGTATGTGTTGAATCAGATTCAGGCGATCGGCGCCAACATGGTGTATGTGGAATACCAGGGCGGCGTGGGCACCGCGAATCCTGACCGGCTGACCATCGACGACATGCACGCGGTCTTGCAGCAAGTGCCGGGAATCGCGGCGGCGACTCCCGTGGTCCCATTTGACGATCGCGTGCCGATCGGGAATGGCAAGGAGCGGGACATCCAAGTGCTGGGGGTACTGCCGGAGTATAGTTCGGTGCGGAATCTGGTAGTCCTCTCCGGAAGATTTTTCGACGCCGAGGACGCGCAGGCACACAATAAGGTCGGCGTGATCACGCAGAAGCTGGCGGAGCAGCTTTACGGATCGACCGACGACGCGGTGGGGAAGGTTCTGAAAGTGAGCGGGCTGCCGTTCACGATCATCGGTACGTTCCGGGAGCGGGTGGACACCTTCGGGCAGTCGGAAGTGACGTCGAATACGATGGTGATTCCCTACACCGTCGGCCGCTACTTCAGCGATACGCCGGAGGTGAAGCAGCTCTACTTTTCCGCAACCGAACCCTCCATGGTGGTTCCGGTGACGGAGCAGATCAGGAAGGTGATTCAGTCGCGCCACCGGTCGGAATCGGTTTATGGGGTGGAGAATCTGACCGAGTTGGTGGCGGTGGCGAATCGGACTGCGAACGCGCTCACGCTGGTGTTATTGCTGGTTGCCGCGGTGACTCTGCTGGTGAGCGGAATCGGGATCATGAACATCATGCTGGCCACGGTGAGCGCTCGAATCCGCGAAATTGGAATTCGCAAAGCCGTGGGCGCCACCAATCAAGAAATCCGCTTCCAGTTCTTGTCGGAAGCCATTCTGATCTCTCTGGTCGGAGGGGTTGCGGGAGTCATCATCGGACTGGCGCTGCCCTTCTCGGTGCGGTTCTTTACCGCGTACCGCATTCCGATCTCTGGACTGTCGGCGATCGTGGCGATTGTGGTGTCGTCGCTGGTCGGGATTTTGTTTGGCACGGTTCCGGCTGCGCGGGCGGCCAAGCTGGATCCGGTGGAGAGCTTGCGCTACGAGTGAGGAGAAGCTTCTAGCTTCTGGCTTTTTGGGCGTGGGGTCATCTTTCCCAGGCAGCGGAGTGAAGAGGCTGCGTTGCGGAATGCCGAGTGAGCAAAAAGGAAAGCCGGGTTGGTTGGCCCGGCTTTTCTGTCGTCACTCTTTGGGGACTGACTTGGTTTTGAAACTCCCCTCAGATCTCTTTCACTCTCAGATCTTCACTCTCAGATCTTCCTGACTCTAGCTCTCAGCTATTTGACTCGGGTACGAAGCCAAACGTTGCATCGCCTGCGTTTACATAACCAGCGCAAGGTTCTCGAGTTCCGTCTGCAACACGGGAATCGAACAGCCGGCCATTTCCACGCGACCGGCGGCATCAAAGGCGGCTTGCGGCGAAACGCCGTAGCCCCTACCCATGAGAAACACCTGTAAGAGCTCGGCAGCCTCGCGCGAATCGATCAAACCGCCCTGCAACAGATCGTTCCGTAAAGCCGTCAGTTCGTTAACCGAAAATCTCTCTTTAAATCTTTCGTTCATGGCCGTGTCACCTCCGACCCTGGACTGCATTTACGGTATTAGACTCCGTCGTTGCCATATACGTTGCATGCAATTTTATTGCCGTGCGGAGCTGTTTTCTCGGCAGCTCGCTACGAATCTCCGGCAACTGGTTAAACCCATGTTGGCACAATAAGTTGCGGCGAACTCAAGGATTCTTGCCGCAGCCGCTGAGCGCGGGCCAGACTCGACTTCCGTCTCGGAATGTTGACATAACGTGTCGTTCTGGTACGGAAAAGGACGCAGGGGTACCAAAGTGGGACGAAGCCCAGGGCTTCCCGTTTGGGAGATCATGACGGATCGATGACGGCTTCGTCGACCAAGAGAATCGGTATATTGTCCCGGACCGGGTACACACGCCGGCACTTGGCGCACTTGAGGCTTTCTCCGTTTTCCTTTTGCAGCAGGGGCTGTTTGCACGCGGGGCAAACCAGGATGTCGAGCAAATCCTTAGGAATCATGGCAGCATTCTACGCCTTCGCGAGGGCGCGCGCTGACCACCGCAGGTCGATTTGACCTTCGGTTTGATCTTTTGATCTTCGGTTCGATCTATGGATCGATCTATGGATCGATCTATGGATCGGTTCGACGGGTAGTGCAACCTGATGGGTGGCTCAATGGTTAGGAGAAGAAAGGCCACATTGACTTCACGGCGGCCTCCGAGTAAATTCTTGCGGCGAGTCTTTTTTATCGATTCGCAAGTTCCATCTGTGGCGGCAACGTTCTGAAGCTTCCCGTCCGAACCCGCCTATAGAGGACCCCAATCAAGGAGAGGACAATTATGAAGATGTTGAGAAAGCTCGGAATTTCACTGCTCGCCCTGCTGGCTTTCGCCGGTATTGCCAGCGCACAAAAGTGGCAACCGTTAGCCCACCCCGGCAAGTACACTGGCGTAGGCGCGGTAGCGCTGCTGACCGATGGCAGGGTGCTGCTCCATGAGGAACAATCGAACGCCCAGAACTGGTACACGCTGACACCCGATAACACCGGCAGCTATATCAATGGGACAGTCAAACAAATCGCCTCGCTGCCTAGCGGATATGCCCCACTCTACTTCGGTTCCGTGGTATTGCCCGATGGCCGTTACATCATTGAGGGCGGAGAATACAACAATGGCCAGGCGGACTGGACCAACTTGGGCGCTATTTACGATCCGGTGAAAAACAAATGGACCTCCGTTAAACCTCCCACCGGGTGGAACATGATCGGCGACGCGCAGGCCATTCTTTTGGCCAATGGAACCTACACCCAGGCCGACTGCTGCGAGGGAGTCAACCAAGCTTACTTCATCCCTAAGACGCTAAAGTGGACGAACCTCACCAACACGGGCAAAACTGACCGGTTTGACGAGGAAGGGTGGCAACTGATTCCGAACGGGGACATTCTGACGGTGGACGCGATCGATGCCCCCAACTCCGAAGTCTTCAACCCCGCGACCAAGAAGTGGACCTCCGCCGGGAGCACGATTGTTCGCCTGGAAGACCCCAGCTCACAAGAAGTGGGACCGTTGGTTCTGCGGCCCGATGGGACTGTCTTCGCAGCCGGAGCAGCGCCCGCGGGAAGCAACGGCCACACGGCGATCTACAACACGGCTACCAAGAAGTGGTCCAAGGGTCCGGATTTCACCGGCGGAGTTGCTTGCGACGATGCTCCTTCAGCAGTGGAAATTAACGGCAAAGTCCTGGTGATGGCCAGCCCCCCGGTTTTCAACACCGGCGCTATCTTCTTTGAGTGGGATGGCAAGAAGCTGACGAAGATTGCCGGACCGCCCAACGGACCTAGCGACGCGGCTTTCTATGGACACTTCCTGGTGCTTCCGAGCGGCCAGTTGCTGTTCGCCGATCTCAGCACGGATGTTGAGATCTTTACTCCAAGCGGAACTTTCGCCCAGGCCTGGCAACCTGAGATCACATCGGTAGCGACCACGCTGACCCACGGAAAGAGCTACCCGCTTAAGGGCACGCAGCTCAGCGGCCTCACCAATGGATCTGCGTACGGGGATGATTTCCAGGATTCCACCAACTACGCGCTGGTGCGCATCACCAACACTGCGTCCGGGCATGTTGTCTATGCCAAGACGACCAACCCCAGCAGCTACGGGGTTCAGACTGGCACTACCGTTGAGACGATTCATTTCGCAGTGCCTGCCAACATCGAAACCGGCGCCAGCAGCCTGCAAGTGGTCACGAACGGGATCCCGTCGGCTCCGACTTCCGTGACTGTAAACTAGTAACAAGAACACAGTAATTGACACTTCCATCCACTCGTCTTATTTCCGGCTTTACTATCCGGAGAAGACGAGTGGATTTTTTGTGGCCAAAATCGCTTGCTTAACGCAGCCTTGGCTGCCGAACATGCTCAATGCCGTCGGTTCAAAAAGGGGTATTCGGAGGTGGCTCGAAGGAAGCTGTGGACTTGTTTTTTTCGCTATTCGGCAAACATTTTCAACCGCAGCAGGTTTCTTCCGACGAGTTAGTTATTTTGGTTGAAGGACCGCGCTGCATGGAACTATCATCACCAAACGCCCGATTGGGCAGGGGTAAGGAAGAAGCCATGAAGATTCCGGTCAAATTCTGGTTGTCGCGGGCTACGGCGGTGCTGGTTGCGATTTGCGTTGCGAGTGGAGTTGCGGCGGGCGCGGGGAAGCCCCATTACGTGGTTACGAATGACGACGTTCCGCCCGGCCTCGCTACCAGCGCCACCTTCTACACGGTGGAGGCCGAGGGTCTCTTGACCTTAAAGGCAAAAGTGTTGCTCGGCAGAGGCGGAATCGCGGGCGGCTATTTTGCGGCGAACCGGGTAACTGTGCTGGACAGTGGGAATCAGGAATGCGTTTACGCCTCCGAAGCCCAGGGTGGCGAAATCGAGGGAATCTCCGTCAAGGCCCTGAAATTTGGGGGCAGCGCGGTTGGCTCCGAGCACGACACTGGCGCTTCCAATGGCATCGGCTTGGCGGTGAACGCACAATATGTGTACGCCAGTTTCACCGACGACAGCACCATCGGAACGTTTCAGGTGAAGCCGGGCTGCAAGATCGGCTTTGTAGGCGACACCGCCGTGGACGGACTGCAAGGCGGAACCATCGACGGAATGGTCATCCATGGCAACATCATGGTCGTCACCTATGGGGATGGGTCGATTGAATCTTTCGACATATCGGCGGGTACGCCGGTATCGAATGGCGACGAGCAGAATTCCACGGGCTATTCGCATGGTGGCAATACATATCCCAGTGGCGTCGACATCACGCAGGATGGACACTACGCCATTTTCGGCGATACGTCCGTCTCCACCGTGGTTGAAGTCTCCGATATTTCCTCCGGCAAGTTGACTCCAACGGTTGCCTACCGCTTGGGCAAGGGAATCAATTCCAGTAACATTCTGCTGAGCCCGGACGAGACGCTGCTCTACATAAGCAACAATCAGTCGGGCACGATCACCGCCGCTTTTTTTGACAAGAGCACGGGCACGCTTTCGCGAGGCTGCATCTCCGCGTACCTCAAGGGATACGATTCAGATTGGTCCTATACCGCATCGTTGGCCCTGGACCGAACCACGGGAACTGGCGGAGTCCTGTATGTTGCGGAGTACGGCGCGCCGTCCTCGATTGGGATGGTTAACGTGGAATCGGCTGGCGGGAAGTGCACGCTGAAGGAATCTTCCAAATCGCCGGTCGCCGATCCCAACAGCCCGGGGCTGCTGTCGATCGGAGCTTTTCCTCCTCGTCCGTTCTAGTGCGGCCAATTTCGATCCTCCAACAATTGCGGAGACCGGCGCCAGCAGACTCGTGATCATGGCCCGCAGTATTTCTTCTGCTCCGCTCAGCGCGAAGCTACAGGAACGGTCGCGATTGGTTTACAATGCCACTTCCTGGTTCTGCTTCAGAAGTTCTGCTGCAGAATCCGGGAAGTTGCGTTTCGTTCTTTCTCAACTTTTTTGGTTCGCGCATCCTCATCGAACGCGGTGAGGAGGGAAGCGGGTGAGAATCCCGCGCTGCCGCGCAACTGTAAGCGAGGAAATTGGCAATCGGTCACTGGGTAACCCTGGGAAGGCCGGTTGCATTCGCCGGACAGCGAAAGCTGTCCTGACTCGCAAAGCCAGGAGACTGGCGCGAACCGTCTACACCAACCCCTTTCGCGAGACAAAGGAGGAGTGCATGCGGTTCATTGGTATTATTGGAAGCACGATTTGCCTGCTGGCGGTAGCTTCTGCCGCCGAAATCAAAATCAAAGTTGTCGATCCCCAATCGGCTGTAGTGGCCGGGGCTCAGGTGGTGCTGAGGTTACAGGGAAGTACCACTCCTGCGGCGGTGGGGAATACGTCCGCCGAAGGGCTGGTCGTGTTTCGCGAGGTTGCTTCGAGTCAGTACCGCGTCGAAGTGCTGGCCCAAGGATTTGCCACGGAGACAATCGATCTCTCGTCCTTCACTGAAGCCACCGTAAAGCTTCGGCTCGCGGCTGCGGCAGAAACCGTCGTAGTGACTGCGACTCGTACTCCGGTTCCGACCGAAGCCGCGGGCGCGGACGTCGAAACCTTGAGCGGCGCGCAACTGGAAACCATGCAGCCGATTGCCTCCGACGATGCGATACGGTTTCTTCCCGGCGCGGTCGTGAACACGGCCGGACAGCGCGGCGGGCTGTCGTCGCTGTTCGTGCGGGGCGGGGATTCTACTTACAACAAGGTGATCGTGGATGGCGTCACCATCAATGAGCCCGGTGGAACATTTGATTTTGGAACGCTTCCGCTCACCGAAGCCGATCACATGGAATTCGTCCGCGGCGCACAAAGCACGCTGTATGGCTCCGATGCCATGACCAGCGTAGTGCAGGTTTGGACGCGGACCGGAAGCACGACGACTCCAGAACTGCGTTTCGGCGCCGATGGGGGCAACCTCGGAACCGCGAATGGCTACGCATCTCTCGCGGGCGCGCGCGGGCATTTTGACTACAACGTCTTCGCAAACCAATTCAATACCAGCGGCCAGGGCATCAACGATGCTTATTCCGACTCCTTGCAGGGTGGCAACCTCGGAGTGGCTTTCAACGATCAAGTCTCTCTGCGGATGCGTGTCCGCCACTCGAACAGCCATACGGGCGTGCCCGGGGAATGGAACTTTAACGGAGATCCCCTGGAACCGCCCGACCCGAATGAGTGGTCGCAGCTGAACAATATTTTGGGAAGCTTGGAACTGACCATCGCCGAGCCATCAGGCTGGCAGCATCGCTTCACCGGCTTCGACTACACCTACCGCTACAACGACGTGAACCTGAACGGCGATGCGGCGCGGCTGGACGACTTTCCATCTCACGGCGTCGACGATATCAATCGCGCGGGATTCGAATATCAGGGAGATTACAGCGAGCGCACCTGGGCGCATACCACCGTGGGCTACCGCTTCGAAGACGAAAACGGCTTTGTCGGGGACTTGGACTATCCTCCGCTCACGCACGGCCTGCGCCTGAACGATGACGTTTATGGGCAGCAACAACTCACGCTGGGCCGGCTATTGGTAATTGCCGGCGCGCGCTTCGTGCACAACGGCGCCTTCGGCAACACCGGCGTTCCAAGGGTTGCATTGACCTTGCTGGCTCTGCGCGGAGGCGAAGTTTTTTCAGGCACGCGGTTGCGCTTTTCCTACGCCACCGGATTCAAGGAGCCCCGCTTGGAAGAGACCTTTGCCGGTCCGCCTTACAGCATCCCGAATGCGACCTTGCAGCCCGAGCGCAACCGGGCGTTCGAAGCCGGAATCCTGCAAAATCTCTTTGCAAACAAATACGCGTTTACCGCGACATACTTCAATAATCTGTTCTACGACCGGATCGACTATGCCACGAATCCCATAACCTTTATCGGACAGTACGTGAATGTGGACAAGTCTTTCGCGCAGGGCGCGGAAGTCGAGTTTCAGGGCAAAATTCTGCCGAAACTGTTCTTGAATACGGCTTACACTTACACCTCGACGGAGATTTTGCAGGCTCCCGTCTGCACCCCGGCAAATTTTTGCGATCCTACGGTGCTTGGCGTTGGCCAGCCATTGCTGCGCCGGCCCAAGCACTCCGCAACTAGTTTGCTGAATTATTCAGGCAGGCGATGGGGAGCGAACCTGGAAGGAAGCTTTGTAGGCCGGAGGAAGGACTCGGATTTCCTCGGATTTGGCATTAATCATGCCGCCGGTTACGTGCGGGTGGATATGGGTGGCTGGTACGCTCTTGCGTCCCGGGTCACAGCTTACGTCACCCTGCAGAACGCTCTCGACAAACAGTACCAGGAAGTGGTCGGATACCCCGCCCTCGGCGCAAACTTCCGGGCGGGAATGCGGTTCAGAATCGGAGGGGAGTGAAAGAGCGAGCAAGAGCTTTCCGCCATCGCTTCTCAGCCGAAAAAGGCAGACCCGTTGGCTGACAGCTAATGGCTGATAGCTGATGGCCGATAGCTGACAGCTTCTAGCTCTTGGCTTTTGCCAGCCTGCGGAAATGCTTGCTTCTCGCTCGAGTCGCGTTCTCCGGCTGGCCTGCATCGACGTCCGACTGCGGATGTCCGTGGTTGCCGCCGCCGGCGCTGCATGGGAGGTGGATCACTGAATTTTCTTCCCGATGCTTCGTCCGCGCCTGCCTCAGCTTTTCGAGATCCTCCTCACTCAGAGGCTGTTGGCGTCCCAAAAGGTGGGTCACCAGAGCGATCTGAGCAAAATGCTCGACCGTCTCCATCTTCATGTAGGCGTGATGAAGCGTGTCCGCATACGCGACCACGCCATGGTTTGACATGAGGATGGCGTCGTAGTGCGGGACCAGAGGCTCCAAAGCATCGGAGAGTTCCGGCGTCCCCGGAGTGCCATATTTCGCCAGCGGGATGGAGCCGAGCCCGATAACCACCTCGCAGACCAGCGGTTGGTTGAGCGCAAGTCCGGCGGCGGCAAAGCCAGTGGCTGTGGGCGGATGGGCATGCACGATCCCCCCTACGTCGGGGCGAAGCCGGTAAATCAGCAGGTGCATCGCGATTTCGCTGGAGACATTGCGGGTACCCGCAAGCCGGCGGCCTTCCCGATCGACCACCACCATATCCGATGCCCGCAGCATGCTCTTGCTCATGCTCGTGGGAGTAACCATAATCCGTTGGTCATCGAGACGAATGGAAAGATTGCCGTCGGTGGCTGCGACGTAGCCGCGCTGGTGCAGCATCTGGCCGAAGAGCACCATTTCGCGTCGATATTGCCGTTCGCTAGGCATTGAATCAGGGGCTGCTGAAGGAAAGCGGGCCCAAGCTTAGTTCGCGTATGGTATCGCACACGCTTGCTTCAACACAATCCGTTTGTTGCGAGATGCGCATAACAGCATTCGACTTTGGGCGAATCTATAATCAGCTGGCGTGCGAGTTTCAGAATTCAATTACCAGCTTCCGGCAGAATTGATCGCCCAAGAGCCTCTTGCGGACCGCGCTGCTTCCCGTCTACTACAGATGAACCGCCGCTCGGGAAGGTTTCACGACCGTTGGTTTCGCGACTTCCCCGACCTGCTTCGGACGGATGACCTGCTTGTATTCAATAATACGCGCGTCTTTCCGGCACGCCTCTATGGCAGGAGAAGCGGCGCCAAGGCACAGCCCGTCAGTTCTCGGAATCCGGCGGCCCGCGAATTTCTCCAGGGTCGAGTGGAGATCCTGCTCACCCGGCAAGTATCGCAGGAGCCAAACGAATGGGAGTGCCTGGTCCGGCCGGGCCGCAAAATTGGAGTAGGAGAACGGCTGTTCTTTGGAAACTGGGGTGACGGCAACTGGAGTGAAGGAAGCTGGAGTGAAGCTAACGCGGAACTGCAAGCGGAGGTCGTGGCCAGGGGCAGCTTTGGCGAGCGCCGGATTCGGTTTCGACCAGTAACAGATTTCTTTGCTTTGGTCGAGCAGTTGGGTCATGTGCCGCTGCCACCTTACATCGACCGGCCGGACCGCCCGAGTGACTGGGAGCGCTATCAGACCGTGTATGCGCGTGAGCGGGGCTCGGTGGCGGCGCCAACCGCGGGGCTGCACTTCACCCCAGAAATTCTCGCGCGCATACGAGATCGAGCCATCCAGACCACGGAGATCACCCTGCATGTCGGGCTTGGAACCTTTCAGCCGGTCCGCGTCGATCGGGTCGAAGATCACAAATTGCACCGCGAGTCCTACCGTATTCCGGTTGAAGCAGCCGGACAAATCAACCAGGCGCTAGACGCAGGACGACGTGTGGTCGCAGTGGGTACAACAACTGTCCGCACGCTGGAGTATGCGGCTGGCCAATCTGCAGACGGCACGGTGCGGGCAGGCAGCGGCGAGGCCGATATTTTTATCCATCCGGGCTACGAATTCCGCGTAGTGGGGGCGTTGCTGACCAACTTCCATCTGCCGCAATCCACCCTCCTCATGCTGGTGTGCGCCTTCGGAGGGAAGGAACCGATTATGGAAGCCTACCGGCACGCGGTCGAGCAGAAATACCGTTTCTATTCTTACGGGGACTGCATGTTCGTGGAGTGAGTTAAGGTCGATGTGGCAGCTCGGCGTCCGAATGCCCAGTTCCCTGACGTCTTTCCTTTGTGTACCTTCGTGCCCTTTGTGGTTCTGGCATTTGCACAGCCTTAACCACGATGGACACGAAGGTGCACAAAGAATGTTACGGCGCCTTCCACGTGCACTTCGCTGCGGCACGCCAGCGCAATTCTCACTAAGTCAGAGTTCCCTTAAGCGATATACTGAGCTTCGCATCGGGGGTGAAACATGAGCGTACAAGCGCTATCTAGACAAGTGCCGATACAGGATTTTGTCTCCGGGCTGCGGGAGTTTCCCGAGCCTGCCTTCGAGCGCACCGGCCAGCTCGTTCAGTTTCTTGAGAGCAAGCCGGTGGCGCCGGACACTTTGGCGTCCTACTTGACCTGGGACCGCCAGCATTACACGCGAAATCTGATTGACAAGACGCCGCTGTACGAACTGATCGCAATCTGCTGGGAGGTCGGCCAGGCCAGTTCGGTGCATAATCACCGGGATCAGAACTGCTGGATGGCAGTGCCCATTGGCAGATTGCTGGTCGAAAACTATCACGTGATCTCCCAGAAACTGGAAGAAGGCACTTGCGACTTGGAGACAGCGGAAACTGTAGAGATGAACCCAGCCCATCCCTGCGCCGTCGATCCCCTCGAACCAGTGCACCGCGTGTACAATCCCCGCGAGTTCAACCAGAGAGCGGTCAGCCTGCATATCTACTCCCGGCCGTTTGATACTTGCGTGGTCTATTCGCCGGAGCAACGGACATGCGGTGAAATCAAACTGCGTTACAACACTGAGTACGGGAAACCAAAACGGTGACTTCGGTCATCTGTGCACCGGAGGGGGTGCCGTAAGAAAATTAGCAGGTGCGGAAAACTGTCCGGGAGGCTGGAATGAAGAGGTCATCCGCGTGGCTGCTAATGGTGGTTCTCTCGATGGTCTGCGCTTGCTCAAGAAAACAGACTACCGAAGTCCGCAGTCCGAATGCCGACGAACCCCGCCTAGCGCAGCCCGACGAGCCAAGCACAAAAGCCGCGACTCCAGAAGACACGGCCGGAATTATAACCGTAGTGAGACCGCTGGAGATCCTTGGGAAACAAGGAAAATCGTCGCTTGCAACCCTCCAAGCCGCGTTCCCGCAAGAACCTGCGCAGGTCGATCATGCAGTTTTCATTGCGCCGGGTGAGCCAAAAAATGTTCTGCACCAGGTCTTTCCGGTGCGCGACCAGACTGAGTTTTCATTTGTCGTTCCCCCGCAGCAGGCGAATACTAGACTGCGCGGTACTTTCCGCTCATTTACCAAACGCAGCGATCCCGATTCCACAAGCGATCAAACTGCGGACGTCGAGTTGATGCTGTTGAATGAACAGGAATTCAACCAGTTCCTACACGGGCGGATGCAAAGCGCGACCGACGAACTCGATCCCTGTCACAGTCAAGTGGTGGATTGGCGGGTGCCCACGGCCTTTGGAGAGCCGCAGAAGTACCACGTGGTTTTTAGCAACTCTCCCGGCGGGGCCAAGATCAAGTTTGTCGAGGCTGACTTCACCGTCAGTTTTGAGTAGAAAACTGGTCGTGAGGGCGAGCGTCCCTGCATACCTGCTGCTAAACTAAGCCTGTTGTCTCCTCGAAAGAAATCCCCGTCCACTTCAGCCGAGGGCTCCGCCATTGCGGCTGCGCCGGATACCTCCGCTTCCGCACGGAAGCCGAAGATTATTGCCGGCGAAGCGGGATGCATTTACCTGATCGATACCATGTCTTTCATCTTCCGCGCCTACCATGCCATGGCGCGGCAGCGCGGGATGTCCACCAAAACGGGCTTGCCGACGGCGGCAACTTATGTCTTCGTCAACATGTTGCGCAAATTGCGCGATGATTTCTCCCCGGAATATCTTGCGGCGGTGTTCGATGTGGCTGCGCCTACCTTTCGCGATCAGCAGGCGGAAGGTCTCACGAGCGTGCGACGGTTCGATCTGAAGACCCAGACTTTTCAGGAGATCGAATACCACGGTTACAAAGCTAACCGCAAGGAGATGCCCGAAGACCTGGCGCAACAATTGCCCTACATCCGAAGGGCGCTCGAAGCCTACCGCATTCCCATCCTTGAGCTCGGCGGCTATGAAGCCGACGATGTGATCGGCACCCTGGCCCGCAAAGCCGCCGCGCAATCGTATTCGGTGTATGTGGTTTCGAGCGACAAGGACATGCTGCAACTGGTGAACGACCGGGTCTGCGTTTTGAATCCGCCAAAAGATAACTTGATCTGCGATGCGGCCAAGGTCGAGGAACTTCTGGGAGTGCCTCCAGAGCTCGTCGTGGATGTAATGGCCCTGCGCGGCGATTCCGTCGACAACATCCCCGGAGCCCCGGGCATCGGCGACAAGGGTTCAGTCGAACTCATCAAGCGCTTTGGCTCGGTGGAGCAAACACTGGATCGCGCGGCCGAGGTCGAAAAGAAAACATATCGCGAGTCGCTCCAGAACAATCGCGACAACATCCTGCTGAGCAAAAAACTGGTGACCATCGATTGCGACGTGCCCATCGAGCTGGACGTGAATGCGATGAAGATGGGCGAGCCCGACGTCGAAGCGCTGCGCTCTCTTTTTACTGAGCTGGAGTTCACCTCGCTCCTAAAAGAATTGCTGCCGGTGGTCGAGGTGAGTGAAGCGCATTACACCGAGGCGAAATCTGCTGCGGATGTTGAAGCCGTGCTGAGCACTGTTCCCGCGGGGGACGCGCTTGCCGTCGCCGTGGAAGCAGAGTCAAGCGTTGCCGACGAGCAGGAGGCAGAAGAGGAAGAATCCGAAAACCGCATGTTGCCGTTGACCTCCGAGCCATTGTTTGTGGAACGGCCGAGGGACATCGCAATCTCGTCCACCCCTGGCGTCGCGGCCACGATCGGTGCCGAAGCGGAAGCAGCAACGTCGAGGCTGAAGTCTGCCCTGGCAGACGAGAGTCTGCCCAAAGCCATTCACGACTACAAAGCTGCGACTCACGTTCTGCAGCGGCAAGGGATCACGCTGCATGGCGTGCGCCATGATCCGATGCTGTATTCCTACCTGCTCGATCCAACCTACTCATCGCATCGTTTGGCCGACGTTGCCTTGCGGCGTTTCAACCTCAAACTCAGCGGAACGCTGCCCGAAGCGGCCGATATCACAGGCCGGCTGGCGACTGCGCTGCGCCGCGAAGTGGAAGGCGCAGGCCTGCTCAAGCTGTACGAAGAAATCGATTTGCCGCTGGTGCCGGTGCTGGCGCGTATGGAGCACGCCGGAGTCAAGATCGACCGCGCCGCGTTGGCGGAAATGTCTTCGCGCCTGGAACACGAAATCGATGCCAAAGCGAAAGAGATTTACCAGCGCTCCGGAAGCGAGTTCAACATCAGTTCACCGAAACAATTGGGCGACGTCCTGTTCAACAAATTGAACCTCCCCAAACCAGTCAAGTACGGCAAGGGAAAAACAATTTCGACCGCGGTCGACGTGCTGGAAGGATTGGCGGAGGAGCATGATGTACCACGGTTCGTGCTGGAATACCGGCAACTGACCAAACTCAAATCAACCTACGTCGACGCCTTGCCGGCCTTGTTGAATCCTGCCAGCGGCCGCCTGCACACTACTTTCGGCCAGACTGGCACGGCGACCGGAAGATTGTCTTCGGCGAATCCGAACCTGCAGAACATTCCGATTCGCACCGAGTTGGGCCGCGAAATTCGCGCTGCGTTTACCGCCGAGCCGGGCCATGTTCTGCTGGCGGCGGATTATTCGCAGATCGAGCTTCGCTTGCTGGCGCACTTCTCGAAGGACCCACTGCTGGTCGAAGCCTATCGCCGCGGCGATGACATCCACACGCTCACCGCCTCTCAGGTATTCGGCGTGCCGCCGCTAATGGTGACGCCCGACCATCGCAGGCAAGCGAAAGTCGTGAACTTCGGGATCGTGTATGGATTATCGGCATTCGGGCTGTCGCAGAATTTGGGGATTGAGCCCGCCGAGGCCAGGCAATTCATCAATGCTTATTTTGAGAGGTACAGGGGCGTACGCGCATTCATCGACCGCACGCTGGAAGAAGCGCGGCGTGACGGAAAAGTTCAAACGCTTTTCGGGCGCGTGCGTCCCATCCCGGATATCAACAGCAAGAACGCCAACCTGCGCGGATTCGCGGAGCGCACCGCGGTCAATACCCCTTTGCAGGGAACGGCCGCGGATTTGATCAAGATCGCCATGATTCGCATCGATGCGGCTCTACGCGAGCAGCGGCTGAAATCAAGGATGACGCTACAGGTGCATGATGAACTGGTTTTCGAGGTCCCGGAAGCTGAAATCGAAGGCATGCGAACTTTGGTGCGCGAGCAGATGGAAAAAGTTCATCCGCTAACCGTGCCGCTGCTGGTTGAAATTGGAGTGGGGAAAAACTGGCGGGACTTGGAATAAGGTTCAATCCATAACAAATTGTCATCGCGAGCAAAGCGAGGGACGACAACTATATTTCCGGTGCATGCAATGTTGCACGATTACGAGTGATCGCGATTTACTTCGCGTTCGGCAGCTTCTCTCATCATTCTTCGATCGCGGGAGTTCGCTATCCTTCTGGCGCGGATAAGCCTTCGTACGCCAAACCAGTAGCAGAAGCCGCTCAGCGTTCCAATCGCCACCAGGAGCAGAAGCAAATTCCATATCGCAGCGAGGTTGGACAACAGGGTTTTCATAGACAATACCACTGCCGAGCTTGGCTTGGCCCGGACGCTTCGACTTCGCTCGGGGCAGACTCGCGAGAGTGCCCGTCCCTACACGAACGAATTAAACTCCCAGCGCATTCTTAATTGCGCCAGCAATAGTTCCGGCGACCGCCAGCATCTTTTCTTCCGACTCCGCTTCCACCATGACTCTCGCCAGCGCCTCCGTGCCCGAGTAGCGGACGACCACGCGGCCATTGCCGTCGAGTTCGTGTTCGGCTGATTCAATCGTACGCTGGATTTCTGGCATTTGGTTGAACGGTTTCTTTTCGCGAACCCGGATATTTTGAATTGTCTGCGGAAACACTTTTAGATCGCCGACCAGATCCGCGAGCGACTTGCCGCTTCGCGCCACGATCTCCATCACTCGCAAAGCGGTGAGGAGGCCATCGCCGGTGGTTGCTTCCCCGTCGCGAAAAATGATGTGGCCCGACTGCTCGCCGCCCAGAATCGACCGGGTCTTGAGCATCTCCTCAAGCACGTACTTGTCTCCAACGTTAGCGCGCAGCATGCGAATGCCCGCTTTGCGCAAGGCGATTTCCAATCCCATGTTCGACATCGTCGTCGCAACAATCGTAGAACCGGTGAGAACTCCGCGGGATTGCATGTCGCGGCCAACCAGCAGAAGCACGCCGTCGCCATTAACCACCCGGCCGTTTGCATCGCTGAACAGGACGCGATCCGCATCCCCATCGAAGGTCACGCCTAAATCGAATCGACCCTTTTGCTCGGCGATTGCCCTGCCCAGCACCTCCGGATGCAAGGCCCCACAATTATCGTTGATGTTTTTCCCGTCAGGAGATGCACTCACGTACGTCGACTGAAGGCCGCAAGCCCGAAACAGTTCTGGGGCTTCGACCGTGGCCGCTCCGTTGGCGCAATCCACCAGAATTCTCAAACGGCTCAAATCCGTTTTCACACTTTGCGCCAGCCATTCTACATACGCATGTCGCAAGCTCGCTTCACCGGGCAAGCTGGGGGCAGGCTTCACCGACGCAGGCGCGTTGCCTTTCGGATTCTGCAGACGAGAGAAAATTTCCTTCTCGATGGCAAGTTCATGCGAGTCGGGCAACTTGTATCCATCGCCGGAGAAAACTTTGATGCCATTGTCAGTCCACGGATTGTGCGAAGCCGAGATCACGACGCCAGCCGCATAGCTCCGGGAACGCGCCAGGTAGGCCACCCCCGGAGTCGTGATCACGCCCGCGCTGTGGGCTTCGCAACCGCTGGAAACCAGTCCCAGCAACACGCGGTCCGCGATCCAGCCGCTCGATTCTCGCGTATCTTGTCCAATGACAACCCTGGCGTGTCGATCACCACGAATCAAGTCGTGACCAAGTGCCCGGCCGATGATGTAAGTGCTTTCCAAAGTCAAAGGAAATTCGCCGGCTACGCCGCGAATTCCATCCGTTCCGAAGAGCTGTCGTGTGTGGGATGTCATTCTGGTTTCGGCGATTGAGCGCCATCGCTGATGGCGGGAACCTTCTCTATGATAACCGTGACCCGCACTGGATCGGGACTCGCAACCTGGATCAGGGGATCGGAGACGTAGGGGTGTCTTAAGAACGTTACACGATTGATCGCGCCGCTCACGTCGACCGGGTCGGTGATCGCGGACTCGACCGCCTCCACATGCTTCTTGGGTCCGCTGATGGTGATGGCCGGTGGATCGACCTCGACTCGCTCCAGAGCATAACCCGTGACAAAAGTCCCCGCGACCCGGGGTTGTACCGGGACTTGCCGGACGAGACGCGTCTCGAACGTAAGATGGAACTGACTCGGAACTACCTGGACCACTTCAAGTTCGGAGGGCTGGTGAATCTGTTGCGCGGTCAGATCGAACGTGCGCTCACCTGGCTTCAAACCGCTCAGCTCGATCTCGGCATAAACGTCGGAAGGCTGCAAGCGGTGAATGACTCGCTCCGGACCGCGCAGCCGGATTTGCGCTTTCGGGATGTTCTCCGAACTGATTTCCAGATTTTGCGGGATGTTGTGGAATTCGATGGGAACATCGACCGCAACTTCCGCCACCGGATCACGCGCTACCGCCAGCCACAAGCCCACGGCGAGGCCCAGCGAAATAAGTTTCAGGCCCAGGTTATGAAGCACGAAGCGATTCAGAAAGTCGCGCATGGGTTAACGATCCAATCCCTGATTCAGGCGCGATTCCAGCGGGCGAGTCAGAGAAGCTCGCGCACTCTCCGCTTCCGAATCCAGCTGTCCCTCGCTACCGTTCGAAATCGGCGTGGGCAGAGTGGATGGAGGCAGGTAGCGGCGCAGCAGTTCTCCGAGGCGATCGCGCAACTGGTCCACGCTCAGATCACGCTCGATCTTGCCAGAAACGGCCAGGCTGATCATGCCTGTCTCCTCGGAAACGATTACGGCGATGGCATCGGTTTCCTCGGTGACGCCAATGCCCGCGCGATGCCGCGTCCCCAGTTGCGTGGAAAGCACCGGGTTCATCGACAGGGGCAGAAAGCACGCGGCCGCCGCAATGCGGTCATTTTGTATGATCACAGCGCCGTCATGTAAAGGAGCACTCGGCCGAAATATTGTTGCCAGAAGATCGTAGGAAAGCCGCGCGTCAAGCGGAACCCCGCTTTCGATATAGGTGCGCAACCCAATCTCACGCTCGATGACGATTAAAGCGCCCGTCTGGTTCTGGCAAAACAGGTTGGCAGCCAGCACGATGTCATCGTAAGCGTCCGCCTCCGACCCCGGGTTGCGACTCAGCGTGAGTCCTCGCCCGAGTCGCGCCAGGGCTTGCCGGATCTCGGCCGCAAAAACCACGATCAGTGCGAAGACCGAATAAGGCAGCAGTGTGCCGATCAGCCAATTCAGCGCGGCCAGGTTGCCCAGGCGGGACAAGTAGAAAGCCAGCGCCAGCCCCACCGCGCCCACAACCATCAGCGAGGCGCGAGTGCCCTTGATCAGGGCGAGAAACTCATAAATGATAATTGCGACCAGCAGAATATCGATGACCGAAATCACCGACACATGTGGCCACGCTGCTGAAAACTGCGTCACTCACGGCCCCTTTCGAAGCATGATCCGCTCGACCCGAAAACTTAGTTTCATTGTAATCCAGGATTCGAAATACAAGAGCAGGAGAAAAACCAGGATTTAAGAGGACCGTTTGGCCAACACTTCGATCTGCATGCCCTCGGCTGCAGCCCGCACCCGGGGATAGTAATCGCGCGCTTCCTTGACTACCTTGTCGATGCACTCGTCGTTATGCTCGGGATCGTGATGGAACAGCACCAGCTCTTTCGCGCCGCTTTCTGTAACCACATTAATGGCTTCGCGCCAGTGGCTGTGTCCCCAGCCCCGCTTGCGCTCGTATTCCTGGGGAAGATATTGAGCGTCGTAGATCAGCACGTCCGCGCCTGCGGCAAGTTTGCGCACGTTCTTGTCGAATAGCGCGTCCCCAGGCTCATTATCCGTGGCATACACCATCACGCCTTCTTTTGTTTCCAGGCGGAAGCCCATGCAGCCCTGGGGATGGTTCAACCACAAAGTCTGCAAGGTTACATCCCCCAACTGGATACGGCCTTCCCCAAGATCGTAAAAATTCTGCTGGGCCTGCATTTGAGTCAAGCCTACAGGAAAGTACGGCGCGGCCATCTGCTCTTCGAGCACACGCTTCAAGCTGCGGGTCCGGCTCGAACAATGAAATTCGAAACGGTTCTCCCGGCTGTCATAAAGCGGACCAAAGAATGGAATTCCCTGAATGTGATCCCAATGGAAATGAGAAACAAAAATATGAGCGGAAACCGGGCGGCCATTGAACTCGCTGCGAAGCGCTTGTCCCAGCACGCGGAAGCCCGTGCCGCAATCGAAGATATAAAGCTTGTCGCCGAGGCGCACCTCCACGCAGGAAGTATTGCCCCCGTAGCGCATATTTTCCGGCTGGGCAGCCGGCGTCGAACCCCGAACTCCCCAGAACTTAATTCGCATACGCCCTCAATACGAGGATGCTGGCTAAACCTCCATCTTCCGCCGTGCCACCGAATCCGTCAATTCACTTGCTGGTTACAGGGGGCAAGCTGCATTACTCCCTCTATAATGAGGCAGCCGCTAATTCGAAAGGGGCTGGCTGACAGCTTGTTACGTCCCGAGTACAAGGAGTTTTCGCGTCTGGCCCGCGAGTTCACGCTGGTCCCGGTAGTCAAGTCGGTCATGGCCGACCTGCTGACGCCGGTCTCTGCGTTTCTCGCCATAGCAGCCAACCAGCCCGACGCTTTTCTGTTGGAATCGGTGGAGCGCGGAGAGCAGATTGGACGCTACACGTTTCTGGGAGCGCGGCCTTACCTGCAGGTGCGAGCTCGCGGCGAAGATGTCGTGCTGCAGCGCGGAAAGGCTCGTGAGCAGCGCAAAGGCAGCGTCCTGCCACTGCTGAAGGAGTTGCTCCGGCAGCATCGTCCGGCTACATTCGCCGGCTTGCCACCGTTCACCGCGGGCGCGGTCGGCTATTTCGCGTATGACGCAGTTCGCCAGCTGGAGAAAATCGGCGAGCATGCGAAGGACGATCTTTCTCTTCCCGATTGCGTGCTGATGTTCTTCGATCGCCTGCTCGCCTTCGATCACCTGCGCCATCAGATTCACATCATCGCCACTGCCGATGTTTCGCGCGAAAGTCCCCGTCAGGCCTATGATCGCGCAATCGCCGACATCGCAGTCCTCGAGAAGAAGCTGGCTCGCGGTCCGCGCCCGGCGCATTGGCACGAATCATCGCGGCCCAGCCAAACAAAACTGAAAGTTCATGCCGGCACCAGTCGTGGCCGTTTTCTGAAATCCGTGGAGCGTGCCAAGGAGTACATCGCGGCCGGCGACATCTTTCAGGTTGTGCTCTCGCAGCGCCTCGACTTTTCTCCCGAAGTCGCGCCTTTCGATGTTTACCGCGCTTTGCGCACGGTCAATCCTTCGCCCTACCTTTATTTCCTTCGGATGGGCGACACTCACGTTCTGGGATCGTCGCCGGAGATGCTGGTACGCGTGACCGGCAGCAAACTGGAATACCGCCCCATTGCCGGGACTCATCCGCGCGGAGGCGACGAAGCCGAAGACCTTCGCCTGGAAAAAGCTATGCTCGCCGACGAAAAAGAGCGCGCCGAACACGTCATGCTGGTGGACCTCGGCCGCAACGATCTGGGACGCGTCAGCGAATACGGCTCGGTGAAAGTCCGCGACCTCATGTACGTGGAGCGCTACTCTCACGTCATGCACATTGTCTCCGCGCTCGAAGGCAAATTGCATTCGGGCCTGGACGCTCTCGACGCGTTCGCCGCCTGCTTCCCCGCCGGAACCCTCAGCGGAGCGCCCAAAGTTCGCGCCATGCAGATCATCGAAGAGCTCGAACCCGTTCGGCGCGGGATCTATGGAGGCTCGGTTCTGTATGCCGATTTCGCCGGCAATCTCGACTCCTGCATCGCGATTCGCACCATGCTCATGCAAGGCAAGCGCGCCTATTTGCAGGCCGGAGCAGGCATCGTCGCCGATTCCGATCCCGCCAAGGAATTTCAGGAGTGCATGAATAAGGCCCAGGCAGTGCTAAGAGCGGTGCAAATGGCCCGAATCGCGGATAAGTCCCGATAAGTCCTACTAATTCGCGCCCCCGAGAGCCGTCATCCTCCGCGTAGCGAAGCGTCCATCTACTTTCTTATTTGCGGGTTGAATCCGCGCACCACTGCTGGTTACTTCTGTTTCCGCAGGGTCCATGCCTCAAGTATTTGCTCGCCCCGTCGATAGACATTAGAGCCACTCTTCGGCTTTGGAGGATTGCTGAATGTCCTGTCTGTTGACAACGTTCTTGCAGCGTCGTGTAGGTTCACCCATAATCGTCACCATTCTTTTCACCTTGTTTTCCCTGGGCCTTCCTGCAGGAGCGCAGCAGCCTCCAGCCGATTCGCCCAATCCCCAGTCCGTCCAACCCCAAGACCGCATTACCCGCTTCATCGATGACGAGCAGACCGTGCCCCTCCGCGGCAATGTCCATCCGCTGGCCCGCGCCCAATACGATGCCGGGGAAGTCGCCCTCGAGTTTCCCATGGAGAACATGCTCCTCACCCTGTTGCCCGACGCCGCCCAGCAAGACGCACTCAACCAGTTGCTCGAAGCGCAGCACAATCCCGAATCTGCTTACTACCACCAGTGGCTCACGCCGGAGCAGTACGGAGAGCGCTTTGGCGCGTCCGAATCCGACGTGGCCAAGGTTGCCGCCTGGTTGCAAACCCACGGCATGGAAATCGAAGAAGTTACCGCTGGACGCCGCTCCATCGTTTTCAGCGGCACCGCCGCCCAAGTCGGGTTGACCTTTCACACTCAGATTCACGCCTACAAAATTGCGGGTGAACTTCACCACGCCAACGCAACCGATCCGGAAATTCCCGCAGCCCTGGCGCAAGTGGTGGGAGGCATAGTTTCGCTGCACGATTTCCGCAGCCAGCCGACGCACACTTCGGCTCGGAGGCCAGATCCCAACTTCACCTACGGCAGCAGCCACTACCTGGCTCCGGCCGACTTTGCCGTCATCTACGACCTTGCGCCCCTTTATCAAGCGTCCATCAGCGGCGGCGGCGAATCCGTGGCCATCGTCGCCCGTTCCAACATCAATCTCTCCGACGTGCGCCAGTTCCGCACCTCGTTCGGCTTGCCCGCCAACGATCCTCAGATCATCGTCAACGGAACCGACCCTGGCATTTGGAGTTCGGGCGAAGAAACCGAAGCCGACCTCGACGTGGAATGGTCCGGCGCAGTCGCTAAAAGCGCCACCATCCAGTTTGTCGTCTCCAAATCCACCAATTCAAGCGACGGCGTGGACCTTTCCGCGCAATACATCGTCAACCACAACCTCGCGCCCGTCATGAGCACCAGCTTCGGACTTTGCGAAGCCGCTCTGGGTTCAACCGGAAACGGCTTCCTCAACAGCTTGTGGCAGCAAGCCGCGGCGCAAGGTATCACTGTCTTCGTTTCCTCGGGAGATAACGGAGCCGCGGGTTGCGATTCCTCCTCAGCCTCGACCGCCACTCACGGACTCGCCATCAACGGGCTCTGCTCCACGCCCTACAGCGTTTGCGTGGGCGGCACTGAGTTCAAAGACACCTCGAATCCTGCGCTCTACTGGTCGTCATCCAGTGTTTCCGGCACGCTGGCATCGGCGTTAGGCTATATTCCAGAAGTTGTCTGGAACGAAAGCGGCGCTGGCTCGGGGCTGTGGGCCAGCGGAGGCGGCGCAAGCATCGTCTACGCCAAGCCCTCCTGGCAAACCGGAACCGGCGTTCCCGCCGATGGCAAACGCGACGTCCCCGATGTCGCCCTCACTGCCGCTGGCCACGACGGCTACCTCATCGTTCAGAATGGCGGACTTTACGTGGTCGGCGGCACCTCCGCGGCCTCGCCGTCGTTTGCCGGGATCATGGCGCTGGCGGTGCAGCACGCGGGCACCCGGCAGGGCAATGCCAATACCAAGTTCTATCCCCTGGCTGCCAAACAGAGAGCGGGTGGGGCATCCATTTTTCACGACATCACTACGGGCAGCAACAGCGTGCCCGGACAACCGGGCTTCAACGCCACCGTGGGATACGATCCGGCGACCGGCCTCGGTTCGGTCGACGCCTCGTTGTTAGTGAACCACTGGAGCGATGCCACCGCCGTTCCCGCTTTTCAGGCGGCTCTTTCCGCCAGTTCCCTCGCAGTGATTGCCGGATCGAACAACAACATCACCTTGCATGTCACCGTCAGCGGAGGCTTCAACGCGCCCATCGCCTTCTCCGTAAGCGGCTTGCCCAGCGGGGTCTCCGGTGCGTTTACTCCAGCTACGCTGTCCACTCCCGGATCGGGCGGCAGCGTGCTCAAACTCACAGCCACCAGCCGCGCCGTGGCCAACGTTTATTCCGCCACGATAACGGCCACCGGCGGCGGCATCACTCAAAAACAGGTGCTAGCCGTGACCGTGCGGAGGTCTCTCTAACCAAGGCGCGAACCAATAGCCCGGCAGCCCAAGCACCAATCGCCCGGGTGGCCCATCCTAACGTCGTGTTTTTCGACGTTAGGGTGGGGACTCGATGCGTGGGATTGTAACGGCGCGGCTGAACCGGGCCCTTTCAAAGCAATTTATGGTGGAGTGAAGCGATTACAGCCGCAGGAAATTCGCGATTAGTTTCTTGCCGTCCGCGGTCAGCACGCTTTCGGGATGGAATTGCACGCCTTCCACCGGGAACCGTTTATGTCGAAGGCCCATGATCACGCGGGAGCCGCCATTCTCGGTCGCGTAGGCGCTGATTTCCAGATCATCGGGCAGGCCTTTTTCCTGGACGATTAGCGAGTGGTAACGCGTGGCGGTCATGGGTGAGGGCAGGTCACGGAAAACGGTTCGGCCATCGTGCTGCACCTGGCTGGTTTTGCCGTGCATGAGTTTGGGGGCGCGAACGACTTCGCCGCCGAAGGCCGCGCCGATTGCCTGATGTCCCAGGCAGACGCCCAGGATCGGAAGCTTGCCGGCAAAATGGCGGATCAGTGCTATGCTGATTCCGGCCTCCTGCGGCGTGCACGGGCCGGGCGAGAGCAGGATGCGTTCCGGGCGCATCGCCTCGACCTCGGCCACGGTGATCTGATCGTTTCGGCGCACCACAACCTCAGCGCCCAGTTCGCCGAGATACTGGACCAGGTTGTAGGTGAATGAATCGTAGTTGTCGAGGACGAAGACCATGGCTGCAATGTCCGCCTATTGAGATTATCGCAAAATCCTAAACGCGGAGAGCACCGAGAACACTGGGTGATGCCTCAATTCGATAGGGAAGCGAGCCAAACGCGCGGTTATTGCGTCGCAAAGAACGCGACCCTTCGGCTGCGCTCAGGGCAGGCTCCTTCGCGCGGCTCGCCTGGATCCCTCACTGCGCAAAGAACGCTTGTTCGGGATGACAAATCAAACTGGGCTACTACCGAGAGGGCTCGCTGAGGGCTCAGGCGAATGCGGGAAAAGTATAGTCCAAACTACAGCCTTGACACGATGGACACAACACGCCATGCTAACGGCTTGACCGGAGGACTCATGGCTGAGGCCGAGCAGGATAAGCGGGCAACTCGCCGGTTTGCATTGCGGCTGCCCGTTTCGGTTAGCTACACCGAGGATGGTGTGCGGGAGAAAAACGCGCAAACGCGAGACGTGAGCGCCCGCGGCATCTGTTTCTTCGTAGACTCGGCGATTACGGCTGGGTCGGCCATCGAATTTACCCTTACTCTCCCGCCGGAAATTACTTTGACCGAAAGCATCCGGGTGCGATGCAAAGGCAAAGTCGTGCGCGTGGAAGAGTGCGACGCCGAAGGCAGAGTCGCGGTGGCTGCCGTCATCGACGAATACGAATTCCTTTCCGAACCGTGAGTTCGGTTGCTCAGTTGTTTCCACGCGGTCGCCAGGGGAAATCTCCGGCAATTCGTCGGGATGACCTTGGTTCTTTCTGGCACACTTTTTTCTATTGCCTTCTAGTGGTATCGTCTCCTTGAAGCAACTTGCCTAAGATGAAGTCCTTGCCTCGTGTGCGGAGCCAGCTTTGTGCATTTTCAGCGCTGGTTGGCGTGGCGATTGCATCGAGCGCCGCTCGATCGACGCCGCACTTGCTGGCGACGACGGATGCTCCAGTCATCGTTCGCAGCGTGCGGGTGCTGGCGGGGCCGACGGGTCCGGCAGTGGAAATTGTCTCCAACCGCCCGCTCGTGCCTACGATAAGTAAGCTGGACAATCCGCCGCGGCTGGTGATCGATTTGCCGAACGCGAATCTAGCGAATGCGCTGCTGTCCGGGGGTAAAAATCGGATCGACTTCTCCAGCCCGGAGGTCCGCGGGGTTCGAGTCAGCCAATACCGGAACGCTCCACCGATCGCGCGTGTAGTTTTGGATCTGCTCAAGCCAGTCGGGCATACGTGGGATGCCGCTGGCAATCGCCTGGTGATTCGCCTACGCGCTTTGGACGAAGTAACGGCTCAACAGCCTTCTGTGCCTGCGTTCCGGCAAGGCATCCAGCCGATTGCTGTTCCGCTGGGCCCTGGCTCCACGGGGGCTCTGGTTCTGGCGGGCAGCCGCGCAGCCCCGGGAAGTTCGGTCACGGCTGGCGCCGAGACGTCTGTCCTGCGCTTGGAACGAGGAGGCGAAGTACTGGTTTGCCCGGGAACCACGGTATCCGTTACCTCTTCGCAAAACGGGCATGCCCTGATGCTGGGAATGAGCACGGGAGCGCTCGAAGCACACTACAATCTGGACGCTTCCGCCGACTCGATTCTGACTCCCGATTTCCGCATCTTGCTGGCCGGTCCGGGAGAATTCGATTACGCCGTCAGCGCTAACTCGCGGGGAGACACCTGCGTGCGCGCCTTGCCGGGAAACACCGCTTCCGTAATCGTCTCCGAACTTTTGGGAGAGGGAAATTATCAAGTCAAGCCCACCGAGCAGCTTAGGTTTCGTTCCGGGCGCTTGAATCTGGTGGATACTACCGTGCCTGCTGGTTGCGGCTGCCCGCCAGCGACAATCCCTATGCTGCGCGCGTCTGCGGTGCCCGCCCCGGTCGTCTCGGCGGACAAGCTGCCGTCATCGATCCAGTTGGCGCAACCAGGAAACGAGTTGAAGCCTGTGGGACTGACTGCATCAGCCTCGGGAGTACGGTTACCGCCTGAGACCGCTGCCCTGCCAGCTTCAAAGCCAGACGATATTCATGTGCAGGTGGATGCGCCCTTCGTCTTTCGCGCGGATGAGTTACGCTCGGACGATCGGCCCGTCCCCGCTCCCGCTCCGATTCGCGAGGCCGAACTTCTTCAGATGCATGATCTGCCGCGCTCACCGACCTTGGCGACCGAGGTTCTACCTCCGCCTCAAGCCCAGAGCAAGCCGGCCCACCACGGCGTCTTGGCTAAGATCAAAGGGTTCTTAGCTGCCATGTTCAGTTAAGGGAGGCGAATGGCACGGCTGAAGCCGTGCCCTCTCGCAGCCGAGCAACTAGCTTAATCAGAGTTTCCTTAGGTCTTGGTGCGTGACTGCTCCGACGGTGAGGCCTGATCTTAAGCTGCCGCGCCGGAAGCCGGCTCACCGCCGCTTTAGGTTTGCGGCTAGCGGCGCCACCCGGTCACGAACTTCTTCGGCGATTTCCGCACCGCGTTCGAAAACTTCCTCGGCAGCTTCCTTCGCATCATCTTTCCAATCGTCCAAGGTTTCGCGCGCGTCATCGTACTTTCGCTTCAGCTCTTTGCGCATTTGTTTGCCGGGTTTCGGCGCAAACAGAAGTCCAATCAGGGTGCCCGCCCCCAAACCGATCAGCAGGAAAGTGATCGCGGTTGCGGCTGTGTTTCCTTCTGAAGATTCATATTTTCCTATACGCATAACAACTCCTCTCTCGTCATGAAAAACCTACAGCTTAGATTCGTCAAAGATCATTCTAGCTGGCTTGTGAAGCAACCGGGATAGATTCGTCATGCACAACTTGGCCGCGATTTCCCATCTTGGCTCAAGTCCTGTAAAATTGGCACTTTGAGCCTCGTATTGGCGGAGAGCGTGGATTACCCGCGTCCGCCGGCTACCTGCAATCAAAGGAGATTCATTCGGTAATGTCGATTCCCGCCACCCAACTTCGTCCAGGCATGATCATTAAACACAACAATGATCTGCACTCGGTTTTCAGCGTCGAGCACCGCACTCCAGGTAATCTGCGCGCCTTTATTCAAGCGAAACTGCGCAACCTGCGGACCGGCGCCATGTTCGAGCACCGCTTTCGTTCGCCTGATCCCATCGAAAAGATCACGGTGGATGAGCAGGAGATGGAATACTTGTACGCCGACGGCGACAGCTATTATTTCATGGACACTACTAACTACGAGCAGACCCATTTGACCCGGGACATCCTGGGCGACGCGGTGGATTATCTGATCCCCAACTTGCAGATCAAAGTGGAATTTTTCGACGGCAAGGCGGTGGGAATTGAACTACCGCAGACGGTCGAATTGACCGTGGTCGAGACTGAGCCGGGGATGAGGAGCGCGACTGCTTCCAGCGTGACCAAGGCGGCGAAGACGGAGACTGGACTGGTGGTGCAGGTGCCGCCTTTTATCAACGAGGGTGAAAAAATCCGCGTGGATACGGCCGAAGGCGTGTATCTCTCGCGGGCGTAGATAGGCAGCCGCATGTGGTGGATTGTATTCACTGCTGTTGATTTGTATATCGGCCTGATCCTGCTGGACACGCTGATACCCTCCCTTCCGGTTGAGAAGCGCCGCCGCGCACATCTTGCCAGGAAGGTAGTGGTTGTATCGCTGGTTCTGGTTGTGATCGCTCTGGCAGTAGTATTGATCAAGCGCTGGAGCGCCCACGCTTGAGCAGGATGTAGTTCGCACGGGAAAGATGACTTCCACCGAAAAAGCTGTTCTGGCTCGCCGTTTTCTGGTTCGCGGACGCGTCCAGGGCGTCGGTTTTCGCTGGTTTGTGGAGCGCGAGGCGCACATCCTTGGAATCGCCGGCTGGGTGCGCAATAATCCCGACAGCAGCGTGGAAATTTTAGCCATGGGCACGCACGCGCAACTTGTGGGATTGCGGTCGCGCCTGCGGGAAGGCCCGCGCGCCGCTCGAGTGGATCTTGTCGAGGAATCTGAAGGCAAGCCAGTTTCTGGTCTTGCAACCTTTCGCATCGAAGGAGCCTGGTAAATGCTAACCAAAGTAGCGCCCATTCGAACCAGCATCAATTGCGAGCCGCTGAAGAAAATGATTCGCGAAGTCCCCGATTTCCCCAAGCCGGGGATTCTCTTTTATGACATCACCACCGTGTTGAAAGACAAGCGGGCATTCGCAACTCTGATCGATGCTCTCTCCGAGCACTACCTGGACAAGAAGGTCGACTTGGTGCTGGGCATGGAGGCGCGCGGATTCATCTTCGCCCCGGCGCTGGCTTATCGTCTGAATGCGGGCTTCGTTCCGGTGCGCAAACCTGGGAAACTTCCCGCAGCCACTACCAAATACGACTACGCTTTGGAATACGGCACGAACACGCTTGAGATTCACCGGGACGCCGTCGAGAAAGGGCAGCGCGTCATCATTGTCGACGACTTGCTAGCCACGGGTGGAACCGCGGAAGCTACGACAAAACTTGCCTCGTCACTGGGTGCCGAGGTTGTGGGTCTGGGATTTGTCGTGGAACTCGATTTCCTGAAGGGTCGGTCGAAGCTGGCGGAGTACGACGTGTTCTCCCTGCTCCACTACGAGAGATAGTCATTCTTAGGAGGGGCCTATCTCAGAAGGTGCGAGACCGCGAATCCCACCGCGGTCCATCCCAGAGCCGCGACCACCAACGCCGTAACCAAGCCCAGCGTCTTGTTCCAATTGAGTGCATGCTTCCGCGCTACCGTGCCTGTATTGAAACGGGCGAGGCATACGGATATACCGGGCCCACACCACCGATTTATTCTATGAGCGATGCGGACGCTCCCCAGTTGCGCGAATTCACGCTTCGTACTCATCCCCATACCTTTGAGATGACAATTACAGGGTTGGAAGCATCTCTCCTTCCTGTTCCTTATCTGGCCCACTGCCGATGTTTTCCCATGCACCGGTAGTGCCAAACGGGGATGCTGGCAGATTATTGATTCGCTTGGATGCCGACTCTCTTCCTTAATTGGGAACGGCCGCTGCCGCGCGAACAGAACGGCAGAAGAGCTTAAACCACAAAGGACACGAAGGATCACAAAGGAAACCCAGCGCCCCAAAGCGCGCCTGTTCCTTGTGCTTCAAGCTTTGGGGGTTGCCTCGGTCAATACCAGCAACCCTTCTTTCGGGATATAACTTTTCCGGCGGAACCAATCTTCCATTGCCTCTTTTAACTCGGCGAGCGGAACGTGGGTACCAATTTCCATCAGGCCGCCGGCCAACGGCAGTGTGTTGTCAAAGACGCTGGCATTGGTGAAGTTGCGCATGGAGAAGCTGTCCAGCCACTTCAACGGGCAAGGAATACGGCGGCCATTCTGCTCATACTCCACGCGGATCTTGCGGGCAAACATGGATTTGATTTAAACACAGAGAACGCAGAGGTACACGGAGAGGTGAGAAGTTTCCCCCAACAAGCTGCAACCGCCGGCGCGAAATCGCGCTATTGCGCCGGAGGCGCAGGGGTCGCTGGATCCGACGGGGCTGCCTCAGCCGCTCCCGTATTCACCAGATCCTTCAATTCCTTGCTGGGCTTGAAGAATGGAATCTTCTTGGCGGGAACCTCAACGCGCTCGCCAGTCTTGGGGTTACGGCCCACGCGCGGCTTCCGCTGCCGGGTGCGGAAACTGCCGAAACCGCGAATCTCAATCTTGTCGCCCACGTGCAGCGAACGCACGATGCTGTCAAAAATGGTTTCGACAATAACTTCGCTGTCCTTGCGGGTTAACTCCGCCAGTTGGGACACTTCATCGATCAGGTCAGCCTTGGTCATACGCCTCTTCGCTCCGTAAGTGTCTTAATAAAAGTGGCTTGCACCCGGGGTCGGGCTCCCGAGCCACATCAGGGCCTGCATAACCTTCTCAAATTTCAGGGGTTGTGCGCAAGTGGCTTTTTAGGTCAGGCTTGGAACTCGAGTTCCAGGCTGCAACTTTGTCATCCCCGAGCAACGCGAAGGATCCATGCACTTGCTTTGCTCTGGGCGAGTACATAGATCCTTCGCTTCGCTCCAGGATGACAGCAAGGGTTTCTCACTTCCACAGATAATAGAATCCCATCTGGTTGTCCATCAGCTTCTCGCGAGTCGGGAGCCACTGGGAAATGTCTCCAAATAGCAGGTCCAGCAGCGTTTTGCGTTCTTTTTCCTGATGCACCAGCACCGGCTCGCCTTTTATTCCGACGGACTTCGCGGTATCATCCACCGCGGCCTGGAAGTCGCCGATCTGATCGATCAGGTGCATGGAGAGCGCTTCCTGCCCAGTCCACACCCTGCCGTCGGCAATTGCCTTAATATCGTCAGCCTTCTGGTTTCGACCGTCCGCGACCGCCTGCACGAATTGGCCATACATGTTATCGATCAGCGACTGCATGTAGGTCCGCTCCTCCGGGGTCATATCGCGGCTGGGGTCGCCCGTGTCCTTGAGTGCGCCGACCTTCAGCACTTCCGGCTTGAGCTTGGCCCAGCGCATGAGTTCGCCGTAGTTGACCCACTCGGCAATCACTCCGATCGACCCGACCACGCTGCCATTGTCGGCATAGATCTTGTTGGTCGCGGCAGAAATGTAATACGCCCCGCTGGCTCCGACCGTGCTGATCGAGGCCACGATGCGCTTTTTCTTTTGCTCGCGCACCCGCTTAACCTCGCGATAAATTTCCTCCGACGCCGCCACGCCTCCGCCGGGCGAATTCACGCGCAGAATAATGGCCTTGATGGAATCGTCGTCGCCAAATTTCTTGAGCTGCGGCACCACAACGCTGGGATCAATGATGACGCCTTCCAGATCGACCACGCCAATTTTGTCTCCGAAGCCGTGCAGCGATGATTCCTCTCCACCCGCGTGCAGGGTCACATACACCAGCGTGAACACCGCCAGCACGAAAAGGAAGAAGACGCCTCCTCCAATCACGATCCAGAGCAGGGTGCGGGAACGACCAGTCTCAGCCATACAGTGAAGGTAGTTTAGCACCGGAGGGGAAAACAGTTTTTGCGTTGCGGCTTCTGGGTTGACGGGGTATAGGGGTGCGAGGGGAAAATGCCACATTCCCTGGCCGGATTAGTCCCCGCGGCGGCAGCGAGGACGGATCGGCAAACGGAAAGCGGAACAAGAAGGAACCAGCGCGATGGAATCACGTTGAAGGTCTTTCCTACGGGGTGAGCTTGTATATCGTTCCCCACCCGTAGGTCCCTCCTAGCTGGGTAGTGCCATAGAGAGTCCCCGTTTTGTCCAGACTTAGGGCAGCGCCAGCGAACTTCCCATCTGTCCCGCTGAACGTGTGCAGCACCGTAAAATTGCCCGCTGTATCCAGCTTGAACACAACTCCATCGCGGGAGGCGCCGCCTTGGGGAGTGGTGCCGTAGAGATTGCCCGCCGCATCCAAAACTACGTCGTCGGCGCCGTAGCCATCGCTGCCGCCGGTGAAGCTGTACAAGACGGTGAACTTGCCGGTCGTATCCAGTTTATAGAGTGTGCCCCATCCGCTTCCGCCGCCGGCCGTCGCCCCGTAGAGGTTGCCCTGCGCGTCTATGGCCAGCGTCATCGGCAGTTCGCCATCAGATCCCCCGGTGAAACTGTAGAGTTCGCTTTCCGTCCAGCTTCCGTCGGAATTGGGCGACAACTTGAAGAGGGTGCCGCAACCGAACGCGAATACGCATTCTGGCCCACCTTCTTCGCCCCCTTCCGAGGTGGTCCCGTACATGTTTCCTTGGGCGTCCTGGACCATGTTTCCCCATGGTGTCAGGCCATCTTTCCCCTGTCCTTGGAAGTTGTGGATTATGGTTTCATGGCCAGCGCTGCCCACCGCGAACGCGGTGCCGCAGACCCCCGGATTTCCTGGATCGCAGTTTCCACTCCCCCCAAAGTACGTGGCCCCATAGAAGGTGCCGGGTGGGCCGGGAAGCAATGTGATGTTGAAGGGGTTTGCTCCGTCGTGGGGTGGTCCCGCGAAGTTGTGCAGCACGGTTTCTTTGCCGGAAGGTTCGAGCTTAAAAACTGTTCCGCATGGTCCGAATTCACAGGTATGTGAACCGCCGGAGTAGGTTGTCCCGTAGAAATTGCCCGCTGCGTCTCTGGTCAGGCCCCCGTAGGGCCCCGCCCCGTTTGCGCCATTGCCGCCTTCCCCTGGAAAGGTGTACAACACGGTGAGCTTTCCGCGCTGGTTGAACTTGTACACCGTGCCGTTCCCCTCGCCGTTTGCCGAGGAATTCGCTGTACCGTAAAGATTGCCCTTCCCGTCCCAGATCAACGGACCTTCCGGAAGCCCTCCGTCGTTCCCACCCGTGAATGAGTACAGCGATTGGAAGGTTTGCGCCGACGCTGACGCCGGCACAATTCCTGCCAGCAAAAGCGTCCAGGCCAGCGCAATGGCCGCACGCCCAAGCTGTCTCACAACCTGCTGCTTGATGGTGCTCATCTTCCCGCTCCTCCAGATCAATTTTAACAGCGGCGTCAAGACGACCGCTGGGTGCTGATTTCCTGGCTAGGGCCCTGACCGGCGGCCCTAGCCAGGATGGGCCAAGCCTGAGGCTCAGCCCGAAGCTGCGGCGAGATTGCTTTACGGCAGCTCATCGGCCAGAATCCCCTGTATCTGTTCCACTTGGACGTCCCAGGTGCAACCGCCGCCGTGACATGCGACGGGGGTATTGAAGGTAATCACCTCGGTGCCGGCGTATTGGACCACAGCGTAATACTCCTGCTCCGTCCAATCGTGGCCGCTGTTGGTGTTGAAATGATAGTCGATCAGCGTGAACGGGGTGCCGTATTGATCTGTCGGAGGGTTGTCCACGCCCACGCAGGGTATCTTTGAGGAGCCCGAATTGCTCAGGTCGCATGTGATCACAAGGAAAACAACGTTGTAGGGCGTGTTGATATTTTGGGAGGCGGTGAAGCCGTTTGGGAAGCCCGGCCCGACGTAAGTTACGATCTGAGAGGAGACGATGTTTGGGGTTGGGAGAATGCTCTGCCCGACTGCGAGGCCGGACACGACAAGAAGGAACAGAGTAATTGCCAGTAGTTTATGCTTCATAGTGACCTCCTTATGGTCTTCGGACAGCACGACATCTAACACCCTCGTCGGTGGAAAAAGGGTCCACTCCGAAATTGTTACGAAAGCGGAACAGTTGGGAGGGCTTCTTGGGGGCCAGCGGTGGCAACTTGCTGATGGTACGTGCGACCTCGGGAGGCAAGCCGCCGGTCCGGCGATTTATTAAGGATAACATCGCTCGCCCGCATGCGGGTTCTGGCTCCGGTATTTTTCCAGGACTGGAACAGCGGCCCAGTGTTTTAGGCGCAATTCCTCGACTTGATCCGCAAGACTTCTGAATTTGTTTGCCCGCAACAGGGCTATTAACCTCGCGCCGGTGCCCCCGCTCCTTGCCGTTCAGGCCCAGCGGCACGCTAACCAGCAATGTGCAGCTTCAAGTGATTCCCTAAGTCATCCGTCAGCCCTTACACTTACGAGAACGACCACGCACCCGTTGCGTTGTGGCCGTCGCAATTGGTTCTCAATTCCTAGTGTTCAATTAGCCCAGCAGAAATAATGAAGAGTGGAGCAGTTCGCTCCGTCTCCCCTTAAGGTGTAGCATTTTCCCCTCGCGCCCGTATACCCCGCTTCTGGGTTGACCTGCGGTCGAAAGCTACGTAATATTCGGCCTGCTTGCCGAGCCGGTCCGGTTTGATGTTGATGGCGGCTGAGGTGACTGAGACTGGCCTCTTGGCAGCTTTTTTGAGTTAAACGTATGCCAAAGGGTGACATCGCAGAATCAGGGTTGAGCGTGCCCCCGGGTGACGTTCCCCAGCAGGTGGACAATCCGAAGGGTCTGGTTTGGCGCGACGCGTCGCGAGTTCTATTGATTTCCGCACTGCTTCTGATTCCCTGTTTTTGGCAATCACGGATTCAGGCGGGCGACCTCTCCAGCCATTTGTACAATGCGTGGCTCGCCACGTTAGTCACCCAGGGGACAGCTCCGGGGCTTTGGATCGAGCATCGATCCAACAACGTGTTGTCGGACGTGGCTATGCAGTGGCTGTTGCAGCATGCCGGACCCGGACTCGCCCAAAGAATCCCGGTCTCGGCGGCGGTGCTCATTTTCGGTTGGGGAGCGATTGCATTCATCTCTGCCCTGGCCGGCAGAAAAAACTGGTGGTTCAGCCTGCCATACGTCTGGATGCTGAGCTACGGATTCTTTTACGAGATGGGTTTCTTCAATTTCTATATTTCATTTGGGCTTTGCCTCTGGTATTTGACGATCTTCTGGCGGCGTGGGTGGCGGATGGGCCTGGCAGTCAGTCTACTTTTGATTCTCGCCTGGACGGCGCACCCATTTCCGGTGCTATGGGCAGTTGGGACGGCTGCATACCTCGCGCTCGCGCGGAACCGGCCGCCACGGCAAAGCCTGATAACCCTGGGGCTGGGCGTCGCCGTTCTCTTGGCTGCCCGGTACATCCTGATGAGCCGCTTCCACTGTCGTTGGTTTTGGTGGCAGCTGCTGTTCGTAAGCGGGGCCGATCAATTGCTGATTTTCGGTCTCAAATATCTCTACATAATCGCGCCCTTGTTGCTGGTTTCAATTTTGCTTTTCATCCGATTGATCAAGATACACGGCTGGACGAAATTGCCCTTTACCATGCCTTTCCAGCTTTGGGTTCTTAACGCGGCTGCTGTCCTGCTGATTCCGAACGATGTCTTGTTCCCGGCGTATGCGGTGGCGTTCGGTTATGTCGCCAATCGTCTTTCCTTGCCTGCCGGCATCATGGTTTGCGCCCTGCTCGCCCAAGTTCCACTTCGAACCTACGAGAAG
>Ga0182014_10000103_pt1 | contig 91500 bp, 91 predicted proteins | sample 612S2DmetaG_FD_120489 | JGI IMG/M metagenome (GOLD analysis project Ga0182014, IMG submission 120489) | Permafrost microbial communities from Stordalen Mire, Sweden - 612S2D metaG | ecosystem: Environmental > Terrestrial > Soil > Wetlands > Permafrost | place: Sweden: Stordalen | collected...
AGGTCTTCACCCACGGCTCGACCTTGAACTTCGAGCCATATTCGAACAACATGCCGAGCACCGGCGTGAAGTATTTCTGCTGCGTCCAGAAGGCGTTGTTGAGATCGGTGTTGAGATATTTCTGCGCCGCCGGATCATTGGCGATCGACACCACCGTCTGGTAGCCATTGGCCATATGGCGCAGTTCGTCGGTCTCGATCGACAGGAACACCGTCGGGGTGACTTCGTCGCCATTGGCCGAGGCCCATTCGGTGACGGCGACGATCAGCGGATTGGTGAAGCAGGCTTCGCCGACCAGCTGAAGATTGACCGAGCATTCGACCGCGTCGCCGGAGATGAATCCGTCGGCGAACACGCGCTTCATGCCCTTCCACAGCGGCCCGATGGTGCGCGTGCGGCGCGCATCATTGTGGCCGGCCGGATCGTGGTAGTGCTTGGAGAAGTAGTAGTTGATGAAGCCGCACTGATGGGTGTGGCGGATTTCGTCGAGCGTCTGCGCCAGATAGCCGTTCTTCTGTTCGGCCGCCGTGGCCGAATCCCACAACATGCCCGTGGCGGCGATGGCGTTATATTCGCCAACTTCGAGGAAGTTCGAGGCGACCTTCATCGTCTCGCCCCAACGCGGGTGAACGCGATTGCCGGCCTCGAGGCGGGTCAGGCCGTCGAGCAGGGTGCCGAACTGGCGCTCGTCCTTGACGGACTCCATGCGCGCATATTCCTTGGCGATGAGCTTGAACTGCTCCTTGGTGTCGTTCGCCATGTGATATTTGGTCGGATATTTCGTCCGATTCGCGGCGAAGTCCCAGTTGAAGCTTTGCAGCCAACGGTGCACTTCCTGCGGACCAACGCTGATCGGGGCCCTATTGGCGCCAAGCGCGTCCGTCGCTGCCTTGGTAGCGGTACTTAATGCCATATGTCTCCTCCATGGTGCTCACATTGAACGCCTGCTGCGTTGCAGCGGACGACCTAATTCTGCGGCGCCTTATCAATCGAGCGCCTCAGATGGGCCCGATGTGGCGTTTTCATCCAGCAAAGGCGGCGCCGCGCTTCGGCGGCCGCCAACATTTTTTAAATTCTAAAGTAATTTCAACGTGATACTCGATACACCCCAATCACATGTGCGCTCCGTATTTTAAATTATACGCATCATTTCAATCCATCAGGTTGTGTGCAAATTTGACACTGATCAGAGCTGTCGAACACATACATCGACACATCCAAATATCGGCCCTGCCTTCGCTTTCGCGCGTCCGGCCGCCTCTCGCGCAGGCGATCCAGGTCGAAGCCATGACGCGACGGGACCATGGCGCCTGCAAACTTGCGCGCGCAGCTTGGCGCGATCGCAGTGCACAATCGGTTGGCCGGAAATTTCGCGCCCCGTTCATATGGCCCGTATATATAGATTGAATGATTCTACCCGCGCGCCCGCAGTCGCCCGACGCATCCCGGAGATACGAATCTTCTTTGCCAAACACGGGAGGAATTGATAGAAAAGCGATCCGGCGCAATTTCACGCCGGGCAAAAGAGCGCTGATCGAGGGCAGCCATCGCGACGGCGCTCAAAAGGCGGCGCGAATTTCGAACATATGTATGCGCCACGGTTCGGAAATGTATAAAAAATGAACAATATGTATTGTATCAATACATATTGACGCCGTATATCCAGGGATAATCAGAGACCGTTGCGGAAGCCTTCTCGGTCCGATCTGTCCAGAAGGACCGCGATGATCGCCAAGGTATCTTTTTCGGCAGAACTTCCGCTAACCTGATCGGATTTCGGCGGAATGTTTAAATTATATACGGTATCAATTTTAGGCTGTATTATTTTTATGCGTTTCTGGCATGCGGCGCATCTGAAACAGCTATGGGCCGGCCGGCCTGCTCCATTCGACCCTTTGCTCCACCCGCCTGCGCCTCCGCCTGCCTCCCGCGGAAAGCCGAGCATGCAAATCCATTTATCCTATCTTAAAGTGACTTTCGGCGTTGGCGTCGAAAAGCGCTTTTCGCGAGCTTTGTCCCAAGGAAGTTGCATGCGTTGGTTGATCGCGATTATCTTCCTGAGTATCTGCAGCCCGCCGGTTTTCGCGCTGTCGCCTCCGCCGAGCTACGCCGATGCGCAGCGCGCCTTCGATCAGCTTCCCCTTGGCGACCGGCTCAGCTTCAAGATAGCGCTGACCGCCGCGGGATACTGGCCAGCGACCGCCGACCCCGATTTCAACCGCAAACTGTTCGAGGCGACGACGCAATTTCAGGCCGACAACGGACTTAGCCCCACCGGCGCCGTCGACAAGGAACTTCTTGCAAAGGTTTACCGCAGCGCCTCACCCTTGCTCGCGATGTGGGGGTTCCGCCAGATCGCGCATCCTTACCGCGGCCGTCCGATCTGGGCGCCGATGGGGCTCGGCCTCATAGCCGAGCGCGATCAAAACGGCCTCACCTGGCGCGATCCGCTGAAGCGCGTCTGGATGACCTATGATTATCTGCGGGACGCAAATCTCGCCGCCGCCTATAATTCGGTCGTCGCAAAAGTCGTCGCCGACGGTGGCCAGATCACCTTCAAAATTCTCAAGGATGATTTCTTCATCGTATCGTCGAGCACGCACGGGCTCGACAGCTACATCCGCTGCCAGGCCGAGCATCCTGGCGTCCTCTGGCTCTCGCTGTTTTGGCTGCACGGCGCAACGGATCTCCACATGGATCGCGCGGCGACCCTGATATCGGGTTCGTTCGCGAGCGCGATGAGCGGCGCGCCTTTCGCCGACATTCCCCAAGTCGCCCCGCCGGCATCCCCCGACGCGACCGGTGCGCCCCCGCCTCCCAACATCGCGCCAGCGGCCCCGGCGGCAGAGCAAAAGGAAAAGAACGAGACATCCGGGATGGGCTTCCTGGTGAATGCCGGCGGGGATGTCGTGACCAACGCCCATGTCGTCGAGAACTGCGCGAGCATCACCGTCGCCAAGGGGCAGATCGCCACGGCCGGCGCCAGTCTCGTCGCACGCGACGGCGCCAATGACCTCGCCGTTCTGAAGACGACGCTGAGGCCGGAAAAAATTGCGGGCATCCGCTCAGGCGTCAGCCTCGGCGAGGCCGTCGCGGCACATGGGTTTTCCTCTGCGACTTCAACGCCCCACGCAGCCGATCTCGCCGACGGCAATGTCATGGCGCTGGTCGGTATGGGCGGCGACACGCGCTACATGCAAATTTCGACGCCTGTCGGCCCGGCCGATTCCGGCGCCCCTCTTTTCGATCTGAGCGGCAATGTGGTTGGCCTCGTCTCGGCGAAACGCCGGGCGCCCAACATCAAACTGGCGACCGCCGGCGACATCCCGCAAGACGTGAACTTCGCCACGAAGGGGGGCCTCGTCGCGAGCTTTCTTGTGAGCAATCGCATCGCCTTCACCGAAGCGGCCGCATCGCACGAGATCCCGGAGCCAGATCTCGCCGAACAGGCTCGGGCCGTCAGCGTCTCCATTTCATGCAAATAGAGAGGGCGCCGCCGCGCCGCGCTCGCACAGGCTTTCCCGCCGCCGTCGGCCGGGCGCGGCGTTATTCATTGACAGCCTTCACGGGCGCGCCTTAATCGAACGCGCCGGCAGCGCCTGCGCCTAAATGCACCGATCGGGTTTGGTCGGCGACAGGGCCGCTGATCCTTCCGCGCCAGCGCCGCCCGGTCCCCAAGACCGGTCGAATCGATCCTCAGGTCGAGTGAGCCATGCAGACCCTTGCGCGCGTAGCTTTCTTCAAGGACGTCGCCGATCTCGATTTCGAGCGCTTTGATCGGCTCTGCCACTGGCGCCGGTTCAACGATGGCGAGCTCGTCGTCGATTATGAAGACGAATCGTCCGACGTCTACTTCATCGTCGCGGGCGAAGTCCGGATCCTGATCCGCACGGTGGCGGGCAAGGAGATCATTCTCGGCGAAAGCCGGGCGGGCCAGTTCTTCGGCGAGATGACGGCGATCGACGGCGCCAAGCGCTCGGCCAATGTGACGGCTCTGACGAAATCCGAGCTCTGCATCATGCCCGCCCCGGTTTTCCGCGAGATTGTATTTTCATCGAAAACCGCCTGCGAGCGGATCTTGCGGATCCTGACGGGACGCGTTCGCGAGCTGAACTCAAGGCTCGCCGAACATTCGATCTTCGATTTGAAGCACCGCCTCTATTCGGAGCTGTTGCGCATGGCGCACCCGCGCCCCGGCAAGGCCAGCGAGCGGGTCGTGACGCCGCCCCCCTTCCATCACGTTCTCGCCGCGCGGATCGGCTGCCGGCGCGAGCAGGTGACGCGCGAACTGTCGGCGCTGGCGAACGAAGGCTTGATCGAGAAAACCCGCGGCGCCCTCGTCCTCGTCAATCCCGGCGAGCTTGAGGCCCGCCTCGCCGAAGCCATGCGCGAGGGCGGCTGACGCCGGGCGGCGCCCCCCTCCCCGGCGTCATTTCTCCTGAAATGACCGTGCGGTCAGTGTCCCTCTGGGGGCTGCGCCTTGATGTCGACGCGCGGCGAAAACAGCGGCGCCGCAGCGCCCGACTGCCGGATCAGGCTGCCCGCGTCGGGAATCAAAGCGATATCGTCCCAGGAGCCGGCGACGTCGAACTCGAATTTCGCCGGCTCGCGGCCCGGCTTCGGCTCGCTGCCGGATTTCATCGCCGTCGCGTGGACATTCAGCGCTCGGTCGCCAAAATCAACGGAGCCGCCGAAGCCGAGATCGAGGCTGCGGCTGCGCATCCCCGCGCCTTCCTCGATCTCCGCCACGCCCTTCGCGATGCGCAGGCCGAAGCTGACCCGGTCGAACCCCGTGCCGCCGTAGCGAATGTCCTCGGCGACGCCCAGCGGCCGCTTGTCGATCCAGCGCAACGCCTGATCGAGATTGAGCCCGCCAAGTTCGCCGCGCTCGAGCACGACCTGCGCGCGGCCGTTCAGATTGCGCATCAACTCGCTCATGCTGGCGCCTGCGCTCTCGACATTGCCCGAGGCGGTCATTACGCCCGCGACGCGCCAGGAATCGATCGAATTCGGCCAGACCGCCGCGACGTCGACGTCCGACGCCGCGCCGCTCGCGCGCATTTCCAGGCCAGCGTCGGTTTTGGCGAATGACGCCCGCCCCTTAAGATTGCCGGAATAGGCCTTGGCCTCGATCAGCGCGATGTCAAGACGGTCTTTCTGGTTCAAGACCGAAAATGCGGCGTCGTCCAGATCAACCCCCGGCAGACTCAGGCGCGCCGCCGACACCCGCAGGTCGACGTCCGCGAAATTCTCCCAGTCGAGATCGAACGCATCATGGCTCCACTGCCCGTCATGCGCGAGCGTCGGCGCGCGATCGGCGATGAACGGGCGCAGCGACAGGAAGTCGGCGGCCAGCGTGCCCGACAGAGTCGGCCTTTTTTCACCGACGATGAGCGCAAGCGCGCCGTCGTAATAATTGCCGTCGAGCTGAAGATGCAGACTGGAGAAACTCGCGCTGTCGGCGCTGATGTTCGCCTCGGCGTTGAGGGCGAAATCCTGAAACGGCGCCGGCAACTCGACGAAATAGCCGCCCGTCTCGACCAGCTTGCGAAGCGAGGGAGCAGCGGCGACGAAGCGCCCGACGAAGCGCGCGTCGGGCGCGCTCGCGAGGCTGCCTTCGGCGGAAAGCGACAGGGCGGGCCCGTCGATCCTGACGTTCAGGGGCGACGGCTCGCCGCGCATCAATTCGGTCGGCCGCTCGATGACGGCGGCGATGTTGGCGCTCTGGCCACGAAAACGCGCCGTCCCGGCGATGCTCGCGGCCGAGCCGAGTTTGCGCCAGTCGAGCGTAACATTGATCGCGTCGAGCAGCAGATCCGGCCGCCCGGCGTGGCCCGAAAGGCGCGCGCTGCCGTCGACCAGCGACACCACCCCGAGCCGCGCCTCGTCGGCGAAATCCGCCTGCGGGCTCGATGGTTTTGCCTTTGCGGCGCGTCCGATCGCGCTGTCGGAGGGCATCGGGCCGCTGTCAGGATCGATCGCGATCTGCGGCGCGCCGAGGGTCGCCGACGCGATCTCGAGCCTGCCGCGCAAAAGCGAAGTGACGCGCAGATAGCCTTTGAGATACTTGGCGTCGATGCGCAGCACGCCGGAGGGATCGGCGAAACGGATGTCGTCTATGCTGATATGCGGCTGCGGCAGCACCACGAAAACGGAATGGCCCTGCGAAATGGCGATGAGCCCGGTGGTCTGCCGAATCTGCGCAAGGATGTCTTTCTGAAGGACATTGGTCGAAAACAGCCAAGGCGCCACCGCGGCCGTCATGCCGGCGAAAACGAGGCCGAAAACCAAAACCCCGAGAAGGCCGGCGGCGCGTCTGCGCGGCGGCGGCGAGGAAGCGGGAGCGATCGTCGCCTTTTCGGCCATCGGTTATCCGGAGCCCTGCGTCGCCCGCCGGCTTCGCCGCGGAGATGACGGAGCCGCGCTTGTCATCCTTTACTATGTCACGAACATGGCGAAGATATGCGTCGCGGCGGCGCCATCACGCGCGAACGAACGCCGCTGCTTTTGTCAAAATTTTAGCGAGTTTCGAGGCGCGCCTCAAGATCGCGACGTTCGGCCGGCGGAGCCGAACACCTGGTCGACCATCGAGACCAGATCCGCGGTCCCGAACGGCTTTTGCAAAAACGCCCGGCCGGCATGGGCGAGGGGAACGTCGGCCCGGCCGAGACCCGTCGTGAAGATGAACGGGCAGGCGCGCGCCGCGAGCAGATCGGCTACCGGGTCGATCCGCTGCGACCCAAGATTGACGTCGAGCAGCGCGCCATCGATTTGCTCCCGTCCGATAAAGGCGATGGCCGCGGGGACGTCGGCGACGCAGCCGGCGACGTCAAAGCCAAGTTCCGACAATGCGTCAACGAGCGAGAGGGCGACGAACGGCTCGTCCTCGACGATCAATATTCGCTTCGACGGCGGGTCGCCAGCATAGGCAAGCGTCATCTTGAACCCTGGTTGACAACGCGGACTGTGCCTTGCGCGCCTCTCGTTGTCCACAAAATCGATTGTCATCACCTTTGCGGCTAAAATCAGCGCGGGTCAGCGCCGTTCTGGCCAAAACCCGCAACCGCAGCGACGGCCGTCGCCACCCAGCCGAGGATGAGCAGCGATCCGCCAATCGGCGCCGCCATCGGGAAGAGCCTTTGGTCGGTCAGCGCCCGGACCGACAGGTCGCCGCAAAAAAGAAATCCGCCAAGGAGGAAAAGCGCCCCTCCGCAGAGGAACCAGCCGCCCCGTCGCGGCGCGGCGAGGGCGAGCCCCGCCAGCGCCAATGTCGCGACGGCGTGGATCAGCAGGAAATTGGCCGCTGTCGTCAGCAACGGGCCGGCGGACGCATTGGCGGCGGCATGCGCGCCGACGGCGGCGAGGCCGACCCCCGCGGCTCCCGAGAGTCCAGCCAAGGCGGCGGCGGCCAAGGCGAGCTTTGCGAATCGAGGTGCGGTCACGGTGGATCCCTGGCGCCGTTGCGGCATCGCTTCCTTAACGATGCCGGCGCATAAATCAAAGGCCTCCGACGATTGGCCCGGCAAGGCGTCGATTCCGGCGATTAGTCCCCCGCCAAACGACGGGGCTTGCCCCGCGCGACGACGAGCCTATAAATCCGACCTCACATTGAGGCGAACGCATGCGAAAAACCCTGAATGCTTTTCAGTTTTCCTGGCTGATGTCCTGCGCTGCTGCGCTGATCGCGCCCGCCGCCGCAATGGCTGAGGTGAAAGCGACGACGACGGAGCCCGCCGCCGCGCCGGAAACCTTCGGCGACTGGACCTTGCGCTGCGGCGTCTCGCCCGATGGAGCGACTCGCGCCTGCGAGATCGATTCCTGGATCACCGAGGGCGACAAGAAGCAACCGATCGCACAGATCGCATTCGGCCGGCCGGTTCAGCCGCTGGAGAAAAAGGCGGAGGCGGACAAGACGAAAGACAAGACGGGGAAAGACAAGGCGGACAAGAATGCGCCGGCCGCCACCGCCGCCGCTGACGCAAAGAACGACAAGGAGACGACGCGCCTCATCGTGCTCGTGCCCGTCGGCGTGACGATCGCGCCCGGCATCGAAGTCGTCGTCGACGCCGCCAAGCCGCATCTCGCCATGCCGCTGAAGACCTGCATTCCGGCCGCCTGCCTCGCGCAGATCGAGCTGACCAGCGAGCAGTTGCAGACGTTCCGCAATCGCTCGGAGCCGGGGCAGATCATCTTCACCGATCCCGGCGGAAGGCCGGTGACGATCGCCGTGTCGTTCAAGGGACTGGATCAGGCGCTTGATTCGCTGGCCAAGCAATAAGGCGCCGCCGCAAATCCGCTTCGATCCGAAGGAAGGATCGCGCGCATCTTCTTTCAATCGGCATGAGGCGCAGCGATGCGGTCGCGTCTTCCCAGTCTGATCGCATTCTTCGTCGCAGGCTTCGGCGCAATTGCGCTGGCCCAGGAGAAAGGCACGCTGGAGCCGCGCAGCCTGCCGCCGCTCGCGAACCCAAGCGATCCCGCGACGCCCGCCAAGGAATTATTCGGACGCGAGAGCGGCCCCGCGCCGCTCGCCGCGCGCACGATCGGATTCTATTCCCGCGGATGCCTCGCCGGCGGCCGGCCGCTGCCCGTCAACGGGCCCGCCTGGCAGGTGATGCGCCTCTCGCGCAACCGCAACTGGGGCCACCCGGTCCTCATCGCCTTTCTCGAAAAATTCGCGCGCAAGGTGCCGACCGTCAGCCATTGGCCCGGCCTACTCGTCGGCGACATGTCGCAGCCGCGCGGCGGGCCTATGCTGACGGGGCACGCCTCGCATCAGATCGGCCTTGACGCCGACGTCTGGCTGACGCCGATGCCGGCCCGCGAGCTGTCGCGCTCCGAGCGCGAGGAGATGACCGCGATCAATGTCGTGCGGCCGGATCGACTCGACGTCGATCCGTCAGTGTGGACGCAGGATCATCTTAATGTGATACGCGCGGCGGCGCAGGATCCGCAAGTTCAGCGCATTTTCGTCAATGCAGCGATCAAACGGGCGCTCTGCCGCGACGCCACGGGCGATCGCTCCTGGCTGAATACGGTGCGCCCCTATTACGGGCATGATTACCACTTCCATATTCGGCTCGTCTGTCCGCGGGGCGAATCCGCGTGCCGCGAACAGGATCCCGTACCGCCGGGCGACGGCTGCGACGTCTCGCTCGATTACTGGTTCTCCGACGCGATCCTGCATCCAAGACCAGCGCCTGAGCGACCGAAACCGCAAATCACGATGGCCCAGCTGCCGCCCGAATGCAGGATGGTTCTGAACGCCAAGTGAAGCCGCCGCCACGCCCCGCGCGCGCAGGGCCGCCGGAGCGAGATTACTCGCCGGCCGGCGCGCCCTCGTCGGCGAGAGGCGAACTGCTCAGCGGATTGACCCGGACATGATGCATCCGCGACTTATGATGCGCGCTGACGCTTCGCCCCGAAACGATCGGCGCTTCATGCGTATCAAGCACCGCCTTGCTGACAGGCGCCGCTGCGACGTCGCGATCCGGCCCGCCGCCGGACGCCGGGCTAGCGAACGCCCCGCCCATGCAAAGGCACAAAATCGCAATTGTCGGCACAGTTTGATAAAAACGCATCTAATGCTCCAGCGCCGCGATTAGCCCGCCCCGAATCAACGCCGGAGCGGCGCGATGGTTGCCTCGAACTTTACGCGAAATCGAGTTTCGTCGATGCCGCGCCGGGCTGCTCGATCGGCCCATTTCGGGAGATCAGGCGGCGGCGCAGACGCCGATCGGACAGGTCACGCCAGTGCCGCCGAGGCCGCAATAGCCGTTGGGGTTTTTGGCGAGATATTGCTGGTGATAGCCCTCGGCGTAGTAAAAGGCCGGGCGGTCGAGAATTTCCGTCGTGATCGGGCCGAAGCCTTTTTCCGCCAGCAGCTTGCCGAAAGCCGCCCGGCTCGCTTCCGCGACGGCGCGCTGGGCTGCGTCGGTGACGTAAATCCCGGACCGGTATTGCGTGCCAACGTCGCCCCCCTGGCGCATTCCCTGCGTCGGGTCGTGGCTTTCCCAGAAGATTTTCAAAAGCGACTCATAGGAGACTTTCGCCGGGTCGAAGGCGACGAGGACCACTTCATTGTGGCCCGTGAGGCCGGAGCAGACCTCTTCATAGGTCGGGTTCGGGGTGAGGCCGCCGGTAAAGCCGACCGCCGTCACGTAGACGCCCTCGACCTGCCAGAATTTGCGCTCGGCGCCCCAGAAACAGCCGAGACCAAAGACGGCGGTCTCGATCCCCTCCGGGAACGGCGGCGCCAGACGGCGCCCATTGACGAAATGGGTTTCCGCGGTTTTGACCGGCGCGCCGCGTCCAGGCAACGCATTCTCGGCCGTCGGCAAGGTCAGCGGTTTCCGAAACGCAAACATACGCCGCTCCTTTCAACAGAGATCGCTTCCAAGAAACCGAGCTTCAACAACAATAGCCCGCCGTAAACGGGTCCTGTTGAATGCAAAGCTTGATCGAAATTTCGTGTCTTCTGAAATAGGCCGAGGATTTAGCAATGGCAAGGGCCGCCGCACATGTAATCTTCACAAGATTGGTTAACTATCCGTGACCTGCAAATAGAGCGCCTCAGCGGCTGGAATAACCGATCTTCTGCGAAGGCTTGCGCGCCAGCCACAGCGCAAGCGCGCCAAGCGCGGCGAAGGCGAGAAAGGTGGGCGCCCGCCCGATCAGCGCGAAGCCTTGGTCGAGCATCGGATGCGGCTGGGCTCCGAACGCCGCGCGCAGCACGGCCAATTTGGCCGGCGCGAGCGCAACGGCGGTCTCGCCGAGTTGCGTCACGATCAGGCGTCCGGCCGCGAAGGAGTGCGAGGCGTCGATGGCGAAGGCGGCCACCGCCCCCGCCAGAATGAACAAACCAGCCAATTGCAAAATGAAGCGGATCATGAAGGTCGATCGTCCCTGGCGAGCGCGCCGCCGCGCCCGGCGCCATCAGGCATGGCTCCGTCGTTTATCATAATTCGCGCCGCCGTTAATATCCCGTCCGGCGGGCGCCGCGCGACGGGTCAACTCTTCAGCGCGGCGGAAATCGTCGCCGCGAAAGGCGTCGTCGGCCGGCTGATCAGCTTGCTGAGCTGGCGGCTGTCGTCGAACAGGGCTCCCTTCGAAGCGCCAGCATCGGAGTCGGCCAGCAATGCGGCGAAGACGTCCGGCAATCCGGCGCCGACCAGCAATGCTTTGAACTCCGCTTCGGGCAAATTTTTATATGCGACCGGTTTGCCTGACTGGCGCGAAATCTCCGCCGCGAACGCGGACAGCGTGTAGGCTTCATCGCCCGCGAGTTCATAGACGCGACCGGCCGAATCCTCATCCGAGGTCAGCACGGCGGCGGCGGCCGCTGCGTAATCAACCCGCGCCGCCGAAGCGATGCGGCCTTCGCCGGCGGCGCCGAACAAGGCCCCGTGCGCCAGGGCGGCAGGGATTGAGGCCGCATAATTCTCCGTGTACCAGCCGTTGCGCAGCAGAGTGAATGGAACCTTCGCGGCGCGCAGGGCCGCCTCGGTCTCGCGATGCTCGCCGGCAAGACCCAAAGGAGACGCATCTGCGTGCAATACGCTGGTATAGGCCAGCAGCTTCACGCCCGCCCGCTCCGCCGCGGCGATGACATTGCCGTGTTGGGCGGCGCGGCGGCCGATCTCGCTTGAAGAAATCAGAAGCAGCCGATCGACGCCGGCGAAAGCCGCGTCGAGCGTTTCAGGCTTCGCGTAATCTCCCACATGCGCCCTGACGCCGAGCGCCGAAAGGGCGGCCGCCGCCTTGTCGCTGCGCACGAGCGCGGAAATCCGCGCCGCAGGCGTCGTTTTGAGAAGCGCATCGACGACGAGGCGACCGAGTTGACCGCTGGTGCCGGTGACGAGAAGCTGGGGCTGACGATTGGACATGAGAGGTTCTCCTGAGATAGGTCTTTTTTTGAAGATAGGTCTAGATTAGAGACCATTCGAGAACCGCGTAAGGAGGCAGTTTTTTGTGACGAGGTTACCTCGCAGGCCCCCTTCTCCGATCCCCGCCGCCGCGCTGACCGGCGCCGCCACGCTCGCCGCACGTTTTCGCGCGTGGCGGGACCTCGGCCTTGACCCGGCCCGCTGTCCTGTGCGCGACGTGCTCGATCACATCGGCGACAAATGGACCGTGCTTATCCTGATCGCCCTGGCGGCGGCGCCACGCCGGTTCAGCGAGCTGCGCCGGGCCGTTCCCGATATTTCGAAGCGAATGCTGACGCAAACGCTGCGCGAGCTGGAGCGCGACGGCATGGTCACGCGCCATGTCTTCCCAACCAAGCCGCCGAGCGTCGAATACCGCCTCTCGGCGCTCGGCCATTCGGCGCTCGACCCGCTCGCATCCCTCGTCGCATGGGCGGAAAGCAGCCACGCCGGAATTCGGAGCGCGCGCAAACGATTCGACGCGGCGATCGAGAAGCCGTGAAGCGCGCGCCCCGCCCCCAGGCTTGCGCGCTTGAATGTGGAGCGACGCAATGCGCGCATTTTTCCGCCCGCATCCCGCTCAGAACTTTTGGAATCGATCGCGAAGATTTTGGATCGGTTCAAATCAAAATCAATTTGATCTGAAACGCAGGCCGTTCCTCGGCGTCCGACGCATTGCGTTCGCCGCCGCCGCCGCCTATAGTAAAGATCCTCCCGTCACGGCTGGCTGATAAAGCCTTGTCTCATGAGACTTTTCTCATGAGCCTCGCCCCTGCGCGGCGGGCGCCGGCGCGCCAGCGGCACTCGCGGAAGCCTTCGCGTTCCCGCGCCGGCGCATTTCGGGCGACACGGATTCGCATCGAAAAATGCGGCGAAACAAGAATTTGGAGTGGTCTTTGCGATTCCATTGGATCGCGAAACGCTCTAGAGCATGATGCAGAATTTCAGATCGAGATCACGCGGTCGGACGAACAGATAATAAAGAGACAAAGAGCAGATTGGTCGACTTTCAGACGGGCCTGCTCCAAGGAGAAGAAAACCATGAATAATGCGCCGCTTATGCCCAAGGCCACCGCGGTATGGCTGGTCGAAAACACATCGCTCACCTTCGATCAGATCGCCAACTTCTGCAAACTTCACCCGCTTGAAGTGAAAGGGATCGCCGATGGAGAAGTCGCGACCGGCATCAAGGGGCATGATCCGATCACCTCGGGGCAATTGACGCGCGAGGAGATCGCGGCGGCGGAGAAGGATTCGCATCGCCTGCTGCAACTCGCGGTATCCAAAGTGCGGCTGCCCGAGCCGCCGCGCAAGCGCGGCGCCCGCTATACGCCGCTGTCGCGCCGCCAGGACCGGCCCAACGCCATCCTCTGGCTGGTGCGCAACCATCCGGAGTTGAAGGATGCGCAGATCATGCGCCTCGCCGGCACGACCAAGACGACCCTGCAGGCGATTCGCAACCGCACCCACTGGAACTCGGCCGCTCTGACGCCGGCCGATCCTGTGACGCTCGGCCTCTGCTCGCAGATCGATCTCGATTTCGAGGTCAATCGGGCCGCCAAGGACCGGCCGCATGTCGAGGAAGATCACAGCCAGACCCTGATGCCTGCCGAGACGACGACCCGCCCGCTGCGCGACGAACCCCGAACCGAGGCCGAGGTTTTCGGCATTGCGCCGGCCAAACAGCCGGAACTCGAGGAAGACATCGACGTCCATTCGGTTTTCGCCAGCCTGAAGGGCCTGAAGACCAAGGAAAACTAAAATACTAATGATTGTATTTTTCTCGTATTAGTTGAAATATCACTATATCTCGCCGCGGGATCATGTAAAATCATGATCCGAATCGCCGTCGTGGACGGCGCGATCGGGCGGCTTCGCGCGGCCCGGTCCCAGCGCGGGGGACTTCCATGAAGGATTCACTTGCAGCCAGGGCGTCGATTGCGATGTTGCTGGCGGCGGCTTGCAGCGGCGCGATCCTCAGCGCCGCGATCTTGTGGGCTGACGGCGCCGGAGCCGCCGATCTCGGCTATGCGCCGCGCGGCGCCGGCTTCGCCGGCTATGGGCCGCCGCCGCCCCCGCCATTTGCCTACGCAGTCGATCCGCGTTGCGCCATCGTGCCGATGCCGCAACTCGATCTCGTCGGCGACGCCGCCCGCTTCCGCGCCACGGCGGTTTGCCAGTCGCGTGGGCTTTATACGGATTCTTTGCTGTTTCCCGGGCCGCCGGTGCTATATCGCGGCTATTCCTACGGGCGCGAGCCGTAAAAATATTCGAAAAGCGGCTTTTTCGTTCGACCCGTCGGAATGCAACCCCGCGTTGCGCAGACGACGCCGATCGGACCGCAAAAATTCTCGCCATTTCCCTTGTTTGGGTCAAGCGGCGGGGCTGCGAAAAGACTAGCGACAAGAGGCGAGGTTTCGATGCCTTCGCAACTTTTGGACGGCTGGCGCTCGTATCTGCCCAACGCCTGCGCACGCTTCGTCCGCCCGGCCGTTCCAATCCATTGGGACGGCCGGATTTTCCCTTCCCCGCTGCGGGGAGCGTTCCAGTTTTTGGAATGGCCGGACTTTGTCGCTCCCAACGCAAATCACTGAAAGCGCGGTCCGCGCCGCGCCTCCGCCAGCGCGCGGGTGAGGGCGAGGGCGAAATCGGCCTTTTCGCCCGGCCCGAGAAAAGCGGCGACCTCGACGCTTTTGCCGCGCGAAACCAGCGCCAGCCGCAGCGTGCCGAATTCCTCATGCTCTTCGCGCGCAAGGCGCACGAAAGCTGGATTGAAACGCCATTCGGCCCGCTGGCCCTTGGCGCTCACCTTGGCGACGAAGAGTTCGAAAAAGGTCACCTTGACCTCCTCATAGGCCCGCCCAGCGCGGTAATTGGCCTTGAACGCAATATAGAAAATCGCGAGGTCGAGCCCGAGGAAACCGGCGACAGGCCAGGCGCCGAGCAAAATGAACGGAACGCTGGTGAAGACATTGGCGCCCAGAAACGCCATCATGAGCAGCCGGAAATTGCGCTGCCCAAGCGAGCGATGCGGCTGCAGCCGCACGGCGAAAAGCGCGGGATCCTGATCTTCGTCGATTGCGCCGTCCATCGCCGACATATGAGAGGCCCTTCTCTCCAGAACGCGTAAAATCTATAACGCGCTGATGAAAAAAAGAACCATGTCAAAACGCCCAAAGGCCTCGGCGCCCGCCCCGCGCGCGGCCGCGGCGAAGGCGGTTGTCGGCCCGCAGCGTCGAAGCGCGCCCTCGAAAAAGCATGACGCCGGCCGGATCGAGGAAATCTTCCGGCGCTTCGCCGCGGCGCTGCCGGTCCCGAAGGGCGAATTGGACTATGTGAACCCCTTCACCCTGCTGGTCGCCGTGGTGTTGTCGGCGCAGGCGACCGACGCCGGCGTCAACAAAGCGACCAAGGCGCTGTTCCAGCTCGCCGATTCGCCGCAGAAAATGCTGGATCCCGGCGAGGACAAGATCCGCGATCTGATCAAGACGATCGGCCTTTACCGCACCAAGGCGAAGCATGTAGCCGCCCTCTCGCGGCGGCTGGTCGAGGATTTTGGGGGCGCCGTGCCGCAGGACCGCGATGCGCTGGAATCGCTGCCGGGCGTCGGCCGCAAGACCGCCAATGTGGTGATGAACATCGCTTTCGGCGCCCCATTGATCGCGGTCGACACGCATATTTTCCGCGTCTCCAACCGCATTCCGCTAGCGCCGGGCAAGACGCCGATGGAGGTCGAGCGCGGCCTTGAGGCGATCGTGCCGCCATCTTACAAGCTGCACGCGCATCACTGGCTGATCCTGCACGGGCGCTACGTCTGCAAGGCGCGCCGGCCTGAATGCGAGCGCTGCCTCATCGCCGATCTGTGCGCCTATCCGGGCAAGAGCGTGTAAGATCGCGGCCCGGACCTGTCCGATCGGGGGGCCGAACCGGTCAAAAGGGTGTTTCACGTGAAACACTCTCAGCGCTATCGCCCGGCCGGCGCGAAGGCCCGCTCCAGCGCCGCAAAGCCGCGATCGACCGTCACCGCGAGCAGCGCGACGATCAGCGCGCCTTCGATCACATAGGCCGGATTTGACGCCGAAAGGCCTTCAAGGATCGGTGAACCCAGCGACAGCGCGCCAACGCTGGAGCCGATCGTCGCCGTGCCAATATTGATGATGACGGCGTTGCGCAGGCCCGCCAGAATGAAGGGCATGGCTAAAGGCAGTTCGATCCGCCAGAGCAGGCCGGACGGCGAAAAGCCGATGCCGGCAGCGGCGTCGCGCGCGGCCGCTGGCGCATTGTGGAGACCGGACAAGGTCGCCTCGAGGATAGGTAAGATGGCGTAAAGACAGAGCGCGGCGAGCGCCGGCGCCGCGCCATAGCCGAGCAGCGGCACGGCGAGGGCGAGCACGGCGACGGGCGGGAAGGTCTGTCCGGCGGCGGCGAGGGCGCCGACCAAGGGGCCGAACTCGCGCCCCGGCCCGCGCGTGACGAAAATCGCAAGGCCAATGCCGATCGCCGCGGCGATGAGGCTCGATGTTGCGACGAGTTGGCAATGCGCGAGCGTCAGCTCGAAGAAGCTCGCACGCGCATAGAGCGGATGCGGAACATCCGGATAGATTGCGCCGAACAAGGGCGCGCTGTAGGGCATCAACGCAAGCAGCACCAGCAGCAGCGACGCAAGCCACGCAAAAGGCTCGCGCGCTATTGCTATCACAAGCGTCATATTATGCGAGGTCATGGCGGGCGACGATGTCATTGATGTCGATTTCGCCTGTTATCTCGCCGCTCGCGTTCACGACGAGCAGGCGGGCGCAGCGATGTTCGAGCATCAGCGCCAGCGCCTGCCTCAAGGTGGCGGTCGCCGCGATCCGCATGGCGCCGCCGTCAGGGGGCGGCTCAGTCGAGGGCCGTAGGATCGCACCTGTAGATTCGGCGCGAGGACGCGCATCATCGCCCGCCCTCTCCGCGAAGGACCGCGTTGATGCGTCGGACGTCCGCGCCACGCGCGGCGCGGCGGCGCCCGGCGTCTGCGCCGAGGGCGGCGCGTCATGCGCCGCACGCTCCGCCGAAGGCCGCGCGGCGCCGCCAGCCCTCTCGGCCAACGGCAGCGGGTCACTGACCACCCGCGCCGCGAAGGGCCGCGCAATCTCGGCTACGGCGCGACGATCGAGCAGCTTCAACGGCAGATCCTCGCCGCCGAGAAAGCCGCGCACGAAATCGCTCCGTGGCCGCAGCAGGATGGCGGCGGGATCGCCCGCCTCGACAATGCGGCCCGCGTTCATGACGACGATCTGGCTCGCGAGGCGCAGCGCCTCGTTCATGTCATGGGTGACGAAGACGATGGTCCTGCCGCTGGCGGCGTGGAGGCGGCGCAATTCGTTCTGCAGCGCGGCGCGGCTCAACGGATCGAGCGCGGCGAAGGGCTCGTCCATCAGCAGAATGTCGGGATCGGCGGCGAGCGCGCGGGCGACGCCGACGCGCTGCTGCTGGCCGCCCGACAATTCGCGCGGATAGCGCGTCAACAGGACCGGGTCCACCTGCAAGGACCCGGCGATTTCCGCGACCCGCGCGGCGATCCTTTTTTCGTCCCAGCCGAGCAGGCGCGGCACGGCCGCTATATTAGCGGCTACCGTCCAGTGCGGAAAAAGTCCGACGGATTGTATGACATAGCCGATGCTACGCCGCAGCGCGGTCGGATCGAAGCTCGCCACACTACGCCCGCGCAGCTCCACCGCGCCCGCATCCGGCGCGATCATGGCGTTGATCATGCGCAGCACCGTCGATTTGCCACAGCCGGATGGGCCGACGAGAACGCAAAACGCGCCGGCCGCGATGCGCAGCGAAAGCCCGTCGACGGCCGGCGCGCCGTTGTAGGATTTCGACGCGCCTTTCAATTCGATCATCGGCTTTTCGCTCATAAGCGCCTCCGCGCGGCGGCGAGCAAAAGCTGGAAGAATAGGTCAGCGGCGAGCGCGAGCAGAATGACCGGAATGGCGCCGAGCAGCACGAGATCCAGCGCATATTGGCCGATGCCCTGAAACACGAAGACGCCGAGGCCGCCCGCGCCGATGAGGGCGGCGACGGTCGCAAGGCCAATCGCCTGAATGACGACGACGCGCAGGCCCGAAATCAGCGCCGGCGCGGCCAGCGGCAATTCGACGGCGAGGAACATCTGGCGCCGGTCGAAGCCGAGGCCCAGGGCGGCCTCCTTCGGCTCCGGCGCGACCTCGCTGAGGCCGGTGACGAAAATGCGCACCAGCGGCGCCAGCGAATAGAGCGTCAGCGCGATGATCGCAGGCGCGGGGCCGGTTCCCGCGACGCCCGCCTCACGAATGAAGGGGAAACGCGCGCCAAGCGCGGAGAGCGGCGCGATCAAGGCGCCGAAAAGAGCGATCGAGGGAATCGTCTGGATGATGCCAAGGCTCGCGAAAAGCGGGCCGCGCGCGCCGCCGCGGCGCAAGCCCAGCGCGGTGAGCGGCAGGCTGAAGATGAGCGCGAGGACGACCCCGGCGCCGACCAGCTCCAGATGACGCCAAAGCTGCTGCGCGAATTCGGCGCGATGAGCGGCAAACTCCCTTGCGAGCGCGAGATTGGCGAAAGCCCCCTCATGGGCCATCAGCGCGAAGCCGGCCGCGAGGACGGCGACGAGCATGGCGCCATGCGCTAGCGAGAGCCCGGCGCGCTGCGCGCCGTTCAGCATGGCGAGCAACGCGACCACGATGAAGACCCAGAAGGCGGGGCCGAGCGATGTGCGCGCCGCCGCTCGCGCGCCAACGGCAAGCAGATCGGCGAAATGGCCGGCGCCGGCGAGGCAGGCGAAGAACAGCGCGGCGCCGGCTAAAAGCGTCGCCCATGCGCGGGGTTTTTGCGGCGCGGCAAACGAAAGGGCGAAAAGCACGGCGAGAGCGGCGATGATCAGAGCCGCATTCGGCCAAGGCGCGCGCCACAAGGCGAGCGCCGCGCCATTGGCGAGGCGATTATCGGCATGGGTGATGAAGCCGCCGAAAGCGAGCGCGGCGGCGCCGGCGCAGCAGAGCGTCAACAACACGCGATCCTGAATTTTCGGCCGCGTCACAACAGGCTCCGCGTCGCGAGATAGTCCCGCGCGACGACGGCCGCGTCCTCGCCTTCGACCGCGATCCTTTCGTTGAGCGCGCGCAGCGTTTCGAGATCGAGGCCGGCGAAAACCGGGGCCAGCGCCTGCCTGACCTGCGGCCAGGACGCGAGCGCCGCCGCGCGAATGACGGGGGCCGGCGCATAGACCGGCTCGGCATGGCGGGGATCGGCGAGCGCGTAAAGTTCGAGCGCGTCGAGGGCCCCGTCGGTGGCGTAGGCCATGGCGGCATTGACGCCCGATATGCCATCGGCGGCGGCCTTCATCGTCGCCGTGGTCTCGCCGCCCGAGAGCACGAGAAGCTGGCTCGCCCTGAGCTTGAAGCCATAAATCGCCTCGAAGGCGGGAAGGCCCGCCGCGCTCTCGACGAATTCGGCGGACGCGGCGAGCTTCACCCGCTCGCCCGCGCGCACGAAACCGGCGAAATCGTCGAGCGTCTTGAGCCGCTTTTCCCGCGCCAAGACGTTGGGGATGGCGATGACCCAGCTATTGTCGGCGGGCGCTGGTTGCAGCCAGACCAGCTTGTTGGCGGCGAGATCAAGCGCCGCCGCCCGCGCGTAGCCCGCCGCCGCGCTGCGCCAGACGGGATCGCCCTCCTGGTGGAAGAAGAAGGCGGCGTTGCCGGTATATTCGACGCAAAGATCGACCGCGCCGGAAAGCAGCGCCTGGCGCAGGATCGCCGTCGGCCCGAGCCGCAGGCGGTTTACGACCGGAACGCCCGCGCGGCCAAGCGCGAGCAGCATCATCTCCCCGATCAGCCCGCCTTCGAGATCGATCTTTGAGCCGACGACGACAGGATCGGCGCCGAGCGCGGGCCCGAGCGCCGCCGCGATGGCGGATGCGAGCGCGCCCCGCCGGGTCAGGGGCGCCGCGCTCATATGACGACCGTCAGCTTTTCGGCGGCGCGGGTGATGCCGGTGTAAAGCCATCGGTTGCGGTGCTCGCGGAAGGCGAAGCTCTCATCGAATAGCACGACGCTGTTCCATTGCGAGCCCTGCGCCTTGTGGACAGTGAGCGCATAGCCGAAATCGAACTCGTCCGAGCCGCGCCGAGCCTGCGGCGTGAGGCTCTCCTCGGCGCCTTGGAAGAATTCCGGCAGCACGCCGATCCGCAAAGGTTTGCGCACCGGATCGTCTTCCGGCACGACATTGAGGCCGAGCTTTTTCTTGCGCGTCGCCGATGTGGTCTTGACCACCCAGATGCCGCCGTTGAGGAGGCCCTTCGTGCTGTCATTGCGCAGGCAGACGAGCTTGTCGCCGGGCTCGGGAAATTCTGAGGAATAGCCGAATAATTCGCGCATGCGGCGGTTATAGGCGCGCCGCGTGCGATTGAGGCCGACGAGAAGCTGATCGCTCGCCGTCACGGCGCCCGAATCGATCTCGGCGCGCGTGATGACCCGGCTTTCGCCATAGGCGCCGGGATCGAGGCGGCCGCCCTCGCGCACCGTCATCGACATGCGAATGATCGGATTATCCGCCGCCTGGCGATGCACCTCGGTCAGCATGACGTCGGGCTCGGTCTCCGTGAAGAAGCCGCCGCCGCGAACGGGCGGCAGCTGCGCCGGATCGCCCAGCACCAGCACCGGCTTGCCGAAGGAGAGAAGATCGCGGCCGAGAGCTTCATCGACCATCGAACATTCGTCGATGATGACGAGGCTGGCCTTTGCGACGGCGCTATCCTCGTTGAGCACGAAGGTCGGCTCCTCCGATTCAGCGTCGCGCGGCCGGTAGATGAGGCTGTGGATCGTGCGGGCGCCCTTGCAGCCCTTCGAGCGCAGCACCAGAGCCGCCTTGCCGGTGAAGGCGGCGAAGGCGACTTCGCCCTCCGTATCTTCGGCCAATTGGCGCGCGAGCGTCGTCTTGCCGGCGCCGGCGTAGCCGAACAGGCGGAAGATCTGCGGCTCGCCGCGCTTCATCCAGTCCGCGACGGCCTTGAGGGCGCCCTCCTGCTGCGGCGACCAACTCATGCGGGCGCCCCTGGCGCGCGCCTCAGGGAGGCCGCGCGCGCGGGAATGGGGGGCCGGGTGAGGCGCGTTGGTTTTGAAAAATCCATGCGGGCGTTGTAGAGCATGATGATTCGAAAGCCGATCATGCCCTTTATTATCCTGTCTTCCCACATGATCTTGTCGGGGGCTGGCGCCGGCTCGATCGCAGGCTGGCGTCCCGGGCGCGGCGCGGCTAGGCTTGGGCCAGTCATCCCGGGAGAATCACCATGAAGCGCATGACCATCGCCACCGGGCGCCGCAGCCTGCTTTGCGCCCTGCTTGGCGGCCTCGCCTTCGCCGCTCTGGCGCAGCCCGCCCGCGCGGAGGATGCGCTCGCGCCGCCATCCGGGTCAAACCTTCTGTTCTCGGCCCGCGCCGACGGCGTGCAGGTCTATGTCTGCACGCAGACGGACAAGGGCCTCTCCTGGGTTTTCAACGGCCCCTCGGCCGCGCTTTTCAACGACAAGGGGCGCTAGATCGGCGTGCATGAGAAGGGGCCGCTCTGGACCCTCGCCGACGGCTCCGGCGTCACCGGCGAACTCGTCGCCAAGCAGGGACGCGCCGAAGCCCGGCGCCGTGCCCTGGCTGCTCCTCAAGGTCAAAGCGCATGTCGGCGCCTATGGGAAGCTGACCGATGCGGCTTATGTCCGCCGGATCGACACCAGCGGCGGCGGCGAGCCGGAGGATGGCTGCGACGATCCTCATCTGGGCGATATAGCGCGCGTCCGCTATTCCGCGACCTATGAGTTCTACGGGCAGTGAGGGCGGCTTGCGCGCCGCTCCCGGTGGGATAAGACTGCGCCGCCCGAAACAGGCTGCGGCGTAGAGGCTAAATGACAAAGGCGATCATCGGAATCATCGGCGGCTCGGGCGTTTACGATCTGCCGGGCCTTGAAGACGTTCGCGAGGAGCGCATCGCGACCCCTTGGGGCGAGCCCTCGGACGCGCTGCGTTTCGGGCGGATCGGCGCGAGCGAGGCGGTATTCCTGCCCCGGCATGGGCGCGGCCATGCGCTGTCGCCGTCCGGCATCAATTACCGCGCCAATATCGATGCGATGAAGCGCGCGGGCGTCACCGACATCGTCTCCGTTTCGGCCTGCGGCTCCTTCAAAGAGGAGCTTTACCCGGGCCTTTTCGTGCTGGTCGACCAGTTCGTCGACCGCACCTTCTCGCGGGAAAGCTCGTTTTTCGGCAATGGCTGCGTCGCCCATGTCTCGATGGCGCATCCCGTCGCCCCGGCCCTGCAGGCGCGCATCGCGCTCGCCGCGCAGATCGAGGACATCCCCTGCCTTACCGGCGGAACCTATGTCTGCATGGAGGGGCCGCAATTCTCCTCGCTGGCCGAATCGCGCGCCTATAAGGCGGCCGGGTTCGACGTCATCGGCATGACGGCGATGCCGGAGGCCAAGCTCGCGCGCGAGGCGGAAATCTCCTACGCCACGGTGGCGATGGTGACGGATTACGATTGCTGGCACCCCGATCACGACGACGTCGACGTCGCCTCCGTAATCAACGTGGTCAACGCCAATGCGCATGCCGCCGCGCGGCTGCTGGCCCGGTTGCTGCATGATTTTCCGGCCGAGCACGAGCCCTGCCCGGTCGGCTCGGACTGCGCCCTGGACAATGCGATTTTGACGGCCCCGGCGGCGCGCGACCCGGCCCTCCTGAAGAAACTGGAAGCGATCATGCAGCGGATCAATCGATCATGACCTCAGAGCATCAAGACGCAAGCTTTGACCTCAAGGCCGCGATCCGCACCATTCCCGACTATCCGAAGCCCGGCATTCTGTTTCGCGACATCACGACGCTGCTCGGCGATGCCCGCGCCTTCCGCCGCGCCATTGACGAACTGGTGCAGCCCTGGTCGGGCGCCAAGATCGACAAGGTCGCCGGGATGGAGGCGCGCGGGTTCATCTTAGGGGGCGCCGTGGCGCATCAGCTCTCGGCCGGCTTCGTGCCGATCCGCAAGAAGGGCAAGCTGCCGCATACGACGGTCTCGATCGCCTATTCGCTGGAATATGGGCTGGACGAGATGGAGATCCATCAGGACGCCGTCGTCGCCGGCGAAAGGCTCATTCTGATCGATGACCTGATCGCCACTGGCGGCACGGCGACGGGCGCCGTCGGGCTTTTGAAGAAGATCGGCGCCGATGTCGTCGCCGCCTGTTTCGTGATCGACCTGCCCGACCTTGGCGGCGCCGACAAGATCAGGGCGCTCGGCGTGCCGGTGCGGACCTTGATGAGCTTTCCGGGGCATTAGAGAATCTCCAACGCCATTGCCGCTCCACGCGGGATCATGTATATGATCATGTCTAACATTGGAGACGGCAATGGGCTTGGCCAATCAGAGATTGATCGTCCCCATCACGGCGCGGGACAAGGAACTTGTCGAACGCAAGGCCGCCAACGCCGGCAAGATTTCGACGGCGGAATTCGTCCGCCGCGCGGCGCTGGCCTATGAGCCCGCCGACGAAGAGGCGCAGGCCGAGTTGCGCGCCCTTCTCGACGGCTTCGCCGACATTCACGCAGCGACGCTGGCGCAGCTTGACCGCACCGAGGCCGCGCTCGACGCCGCTCTGGCGCATTTTGGACGCGCCGCGGAGTGAGCGCTGTCGGCGATGCGCTGAAGGCCCTCAAGACGGCGATGCTGCTCGAGGAGCGCATCAGCAGCCAGGCCAAAAAGGTCGAGCAACTGGCCCTCAGCGTCGTCGAGATCGACAAGAGGCTGGCGGCGCTCGAAGGCCGCATGGAGGGCTTTATGGCGGCGGCCTCGGCTTTCGGCGGGCGTGCGCGGCCGGTAAAAGTGATCGAGGCGTCGCGCGATCAACAAGACCCGCCGCCGCGGAAGGGGTGAGCCGAACGAGCCGCCGAAGGGACGGCGAGAAAGCGGTACGGAGGACGGCGCGGTCGACATTCAGCAAATTTGGCGCCGATGTCGTCACCGCCTGTTTCGTGAACCTCGGCAGCCTCGGACCCGTCGCCAGATCGGCCGCTGACGTCCGTTCCTTCCACTTGGCGACTGTCTTCAGATTGATCCCGTAACGCCTCGCCAGCGTCCTTAGGCTCTCTTGACTTATGCTGGATCGCTCGACGGATCGCCGCTGTCGTCGTGGCGCTCCCGTGCAGAACCTAGCCCGTAGCGCATCCCTCCATTCAGGCGAAAATATCGAAACATCAAAGCCCGAGATCAAACACCTAAGCGTCGTTCATTAAACAAGACAGATCAGCCGTTACGAAACTAATTGGCTAAGCTTGAGACGAAACCTTATTTTGACAAAAAATCTATTTTGTTATAGCGGCCGGATTTTCATGGAAGACTTTTTATTGCCAACCCCGACATCTTCTCGCCCTCGCCCTCGCAATCGAGACCGGCGAAAGCCAGAGGCAACGGAAAAAGACGAAAACATTGAAGTTACTTAGGTAGTCGCAAAGTGTCTGTTTCCTGAGCCAAACCCAAGCGGTTCTATAGCTGAAATGGGGGAACAGAATGAGAATCCAAATTCTGAAATCAATGCTTTGCCGCAGCGGGATGAAACGTGCTGTCTCGGCCGGTGTAGCTCTTGTTGCACTTGGGCTGATGTCCAATGGCGCCGCGGCCCAAGATTACTCCGCGGTCCAGTCCAACGGACCTCTGCACTTAAAGGACTATGGGAGTTTCTTTATTCCGGGAAATCTCGCCGCTTGCCCTACGCCGCCAGCGCCCGCCGCCAATAGCGATATGTGCTCCCGGACCGTTAACCCCGGGCTGCACATGATCAATCAGATGTATGTTCAGTTTATGAAACCGGAGTTAGGAGGGGACAGAGATAGGTGGGGCGACGACGGAAAAAAATGGGGCGATGACGGGAAAAGAGGGCGTTATCCGATCGCCATCGTGCATGGGTGCTGCCTGAGCACAAAATCTTGGCAGACCACGCCCGACGGACGGATGGGTTGGGACGAATACTTCGTACGTCAGGGCTTTGACACCTATATGATTGACCAGGTTGGTCGCGCTCGTTCGGGCTTTGATGCGATATCCTACCAATCGGTGCGATTGGGTCTTACGCCCTGCGTGCCTTCCGGGACCGTTGCATGCCCGCAGAACCCGAGCATTACGATAGCCAGCGACCAGTTCGCGTGGAATGTCTTCCGTTGGGGAACCTCGACCTGTACGACTTCCCCATGCTCGACCACGGACACGCCCCACCCCGGCATTCGGTTCCCGATGAACACCGTAGGGGTGGGCGGGAGATCGAACCTGCAATTCTACAACATGGTGATCCCTGACTTGAACGCGACTCTATCTGGGGCCCCGACTCCAACTGACCCTTCGGGCTTTTATAACACGCCTGCCCAAATGGCTGAGCTCGCAAGAGAGTTGGGCGGCGCTGTGCTGATGGGTCACTCCGAATCGTCATCGTTCCCGACCCGGGCCGCGCTTCAACCCGCTTCGGGCTGCTACCCCTGGACGACCAAAGAAGCGTGCAAAGTCAAAGCCATCGTCCAACTCGAGACGGGTTGTTTCGGGAATCTTACCTCGGCCGAGATCACTACGCTCTCGCATATCCCGATCCTCATCGAGTATGGCGATTTCTCCGCGGTGCCGCAGCCGGCGGCGCCTTGCCCGACCCAGATTTCGCAGATCACCGCAGCGGGCGGCGACATCAAGTTCGCCTGGCTACCGGCGCTAACCAAGAATTCCCTCTATAAAGGTTCGCCAGGCCCCATTACCGGCAATGAACACATGGTGATGCTGGATAACAACAACCAACAGATCGCCCAGATCATCATCGATTGGCTCTCCTCGCGCGGTTTGTAATAAGTGAGCGCGTGACAATCGAGCGACGTGCATCAGGGGAAATCCTCCTCGCCACATTGGCGGGGAGGCCTTTGATCCTGCCGCCGGTTCCTAAATCTCAAATGACTGATATGGAGGAGATCGTGAAGACGATCCTTGCAATCGCTCTCGCTGCGTCGCAGACGATATATTATGAAGCTAAGGTTGAGACCTTTGGCTGCTCTTCGATCGATGCCGTCTCTCAACTGCAAAAGGTTCGCTCCGACGAGAAGGCGCTTCAGGCGGCGTTGGTGGAGAAGCAACTCTACGGCGAATGCGTTGCTATATTGCAAGGCACCCGGGTCCAGGGTTCGATTGAGGCCACCGACAACTCCATACTGCGGGTGAACCAGGAGATCGAACCGCCAGGGTACGAAGCTCCGGCGGAGGACTTCGAAGCAAAATGAAAAACTCGGAGGTTCGACCGTCGGATGTATTATTGTTCCTAACGCTTTAGCATTCGATTATCTGGAGCGCCTTTGGCGAGATGCCTGCTCGACAGACCGGCTCAAGGAATCGCGGCCTCGTGGGCGAAAAAACACCGTGCGGCTTACGCGCCGGGCCTTTTCCGCCCGCGCACTAGCCGCCCCCTCACTTCGCGCAGCCGGCGAGGTCCTTGTCCTCGATCGAAAATATGTCGCCCGCCGCGATCGCGATGTTCTTCACGGTGCAGACGGTTCCGTCCGGAAAGCCGATGCGCGCGTCATAGGTTCCCGAGGCGAGCCCGGCGATGTTGAGCCGCTCGTCATGCTCGACTTCGGAATCCTTGTCCTGAAGGCAGAGATTTTCGCCGAAATCCTTCGTTCCCGCCGGCGCGAGGCGCAGATCCTTGACCGTCGCCGAGGTGAGGTTCCAGAACCGCGTCGGCTTTTCGGCGGCGACGACGGGCGCGAGAAAGGAAAGGAGAAGCGCGGCGGCGATCGGGATGAGGCGCATGGGCAGCCTTTCGGTAAAATTGGAGGGGCCCGCGCTCATAGCGCCGCGCGGATCGCTTGAACAGGGGGGCGGTTGCGCCGTCGCGGCCATCCCCATAATCGCAAGCGGGACGCGAGAGGAAAAGTGCTGGACAGTTTTCCTCATCCCGCTGTAGATGCGGCTTGCTCCAGACAAGGAAAATTGATGCGTCCGTCCAAACGCGCCGCCGACGAATTGCGGCCAGTCACGATCGAACGCAATGTCGCGCGCTACGCCGAGGGCTCGTGTCTCATCAAATTCGGCTCGACCCATGTGCTCTGCACGGCCTCGCTTGAAGACAAGCCGCCGGCCTGGCTGCGCGGCCAGGGACGCGGCTGGGTCACCGCCGAATACGCCATGCTGCCGCGCGCGACGCATACCCGCACAAGGCGCGAATCGACCAGCGGCAAGCAGTCCGGCCGGACGCAGGAAATTCAGCGCCTGATCGGCCGCAGTCTGCGCGCGGTCACCAATCTGCAGGCCATGGGCGAACGGCAGATCACGCTCGACTGCGACGTGCTGCAGGCGGACGGCGGCACCCGCACGGCCTCGATCACAGGCGCCTGGGTCGCGCTGCACGACTGCTTCAAATGGATGCACGGGCGCTCGATCATCAAGGATCACCCATTGAAGGACCATGTCGCCGCGATTTCCTGCGGCGTCGCCAATGGCGAATCCGTGCTCGATCTCGATTACGCCGAGGATTCCGCCGCCGAGACCGACGCCAATTTCGTCATGACCGGCGCCGGCGCGCTCGTCGAGGTGCAGGCGACCGCCGAGGCCGCCGTGTTCTCCGAGATGCAGCTCAACGCCATGCTGGCGCTGGCTCGCGGCGGCATATTGAAGCTCGTCGAGCTGCAAAAGAGCGCCGTCGCCTGAATGAAGCGCCTCGACGGAAAGCTCGTCATCGCGACCCATAACGCCGGCAAGCTCGCCGAAATGCGCGAGCTGCTCGACCAATATGGCGTCGCGGCCGTCTCCGCCGGCGAACTTGGCCTGCCCGAGCCCGAGGAGACGGGAACGACCTTTCTGGCCAATTCGCAATTGAAGGCGATCGCCGCCGCGACAGGCGCGAATTGCGCGGCGCTCGCCGATGATTCCGGGCTCTGCGTCGAGGCGCTCGGCGGCGAACCCGGCGTCTATTCGGCGCGCTGGGCCGGGCCAACGCGGGATTTCGCCATTGCGCGGGCCAAGGTCGAGGAAGAGCTGCGCGCGATTGGCGCCAAGCCGCCCTTCAGTGCCCATTTCATGTGCCTTTTGACGCTGGCGTTCCCCGATGGCGCAATCGAGAGTTTCGAGGGCCGGGTCGACGGCGAACTGGTCTTCCCGCCGCGCGGCTCGCTGGTTTTCGGATATGATCCGATCTTCCTGCCGGAAAATCTCGACAAGACGTTCGGCGAAATGACGCTGGAGGAGAAGCAGGCCATTCCGCCCGACGGATCGCCCGCCCTGTCGCATCGCGCACGCGCGTTTCAGGCCTTTGCGCGGGCCCGCCTTCGCCGCTGAAGGCGACGCGGAGACGCCCTGCCCGCCCGCGCTGCGTCAAACTGACCAATTTTCGCGAAACCCCGCTGCGAAGACTTGATTTAAAGTGCTTTGCACCATAGTTTATTGCAGCGCAATAAGTCGGCCGTAAGCCGGTCAGGTCTTGAGGGAAACGCGCCATGTCCGTCGTCTGGAACACCAAATATGGCACGCGCCGGGTCCGTCACGACCCGCCGACGCTGAAGGAGGCCATCCTGGCGGCGCAAGGGCTGACCGATCAGGTGCTGGAGCAGATCGAAATCGCCGCCGCGCTGATGGACTTGCCCGTCGCCGAGGTGCGCGCCGAAATGCTCAAGAACGGCTCCCTGCGCAAATCCGAACAGATCGTCACATCGGCCGGGCGCACGCCGCGCACCGTGGTCGTCGAGCGCAAGACCAGCCGCCGCATCCCGGCCGGCGCGCGCCTTACGCGCTGACGCGCGGGCCTTAATCGCACGCTCCGCTCTCGCCGACGCGACAAGACGATGAGATTCGCGCGGAAGGCACACGCCCGAGCGCGGTCTTCAACTCTGACCGAAAATGAAGACCAGCGACAGGCGGCGCCAACGGCGTGCGAAAAGCTGACGCTGGTTTCGCGGACGAAGGCAGCGTCCGCGCAAATTTAAGTCTCGCAACTTGCTTCAAGGCGCTCCCGTTTGACCGGCGGGTACGGCTCGCCTCGCTGGACTCAGCCCGGCTATCCGCGCGTGGCCAGAATTCGCAGACGTTGCGCGGCGAGAGTCGCTGCCTCTCCCGTTTTAGTCGCAAATATCTTATATTTATCAATAAGTTGCTTTTCTACAAAGAAAGAAAAGGAGACCGCGAAGAACACCATGACGCCGATCGTCAACAACCGCGCCGTCACACCGTCGAAGGGCAGTGTCTGGTTGGCCCATGAAATGAGCCGGTAGCCCAGGAACTGATGGATGACATAAAGGGGGAAACTGGCGGCCCCGACCAAGGCGCATATTTTTGCGAAAGGCTTGTTTCCTGTTCCACCAAGGCAGAGCAGGAAAATGCCGATGGCGATCACGCCCGCGATGACCGACGTCGCAACGCCCGGATCCCGATGGTGCATCTGGCCAACTTCGACGCGCAGAAGCTCCGTTCGGGTGTCGAGCAGGGACATAGCGACGGTAGCGATCAAAATGAAAAGCAATCGAGTCTCGGTTTTCTTTTGTAGATAGAAAAGTATCCCCAGCGCGAAATACGCGCCGTAGTGCTTGAATGGAGCGTCATGATTGAGGGGTGGACGGAGTGCGATCAGCTGTTCGATCAAATCGGAGAGGATCAGGACGCAGGCCAGTATTTTCAACCTTCTTGTATTCATCCCGAAAGATAGCAATCCGAAGATCAATACATAAAATATAATCTCATATTTCAGCGACCAGAGCGACAAATCCACGCCGCCCATGATCGCCAGCGGCGCAACTGTCGCCCCCGCGAGCCAGTGCCACACGTTGACTGTATGCATCATCCCCCCTAACGGAGCGATGCTTAGAACGATGAATGTAATCGTGGAGCAAACGAGAAGCGTCGGCCCGAGCCTTGCGAAACGCGCGACGGCAAAATCGGCGTTGCTGCGATTTTCAGCGGAAAACGAAATGACGAATCCGCTGACGATAAAGAATACCGGAACCGCCAGGATGAAAAATGGAACAATCGCCGCGACACTGACTGCAGGAACGATTCCAGCGGATGGTCCCCAATAGAAATAATGGTAGACAACCACCGCCAAAGCCAACAGAAATCGCAAAAGTTCAAGATAGGCAAGTCGTTGCATGACTGCCTCCGAAGAGAAAAATATACTATTTCTGAGCTAGCGCCTGCTGTTATTCCGGCCCTGCGCTATCCCAGCCAAAGTCAAGCTTATGCCGTTTTGATCTTTTTGCAAGCGCGAAAGGCACCAAGCCTGATTTTCTGACCCAAGCAAAGCGACGAACAGCGCAAATTTACTTATTTTTTTCAGGGTATTGCGGGAGATACCCATCCCCTCGCCAAACCACTCGACTTTGCGGCATTGCGAAAAAATAGCGGGGTTTATTATGTCTATTCGCCGCACTTCTTTTTTCAATTTTACCGGACAAGTTCGGCGTAAGCGACGAAGCGCGCCGGCAGGATCGGCTGGGCGCCGCCGATGAGTTTCGGCAGGTCCACCGGACCAATCCCATAGGCGTAGGTGATTTTCACCGGCTCGCTGGGCGCAGCGTCGCCCTGCCCGGCCGCCGCATCCGCGGCTTTGACAGGCGCAGCATCATCAGCCAGGGCGACATCGGCGGGACGCTGCGGAGGCAGCGGTGCATCGAGCGCTGCGGCGGCCGGGCGGTCGGGCGCGACCCGCGCCATTTCAATGCGCTGACGCCCCGGCTCGCTCTTGCCGCCGGGCGCGCCGAAGGCCGAGGCCACATTGCGCAACAGGCCGCCAAACAGCGAATCCTGCTGCGGGCTCGCATAGGCCAGCGCGGGCGCTGTGGCGGCTTTATGCGCCGCGTTTGAGGCGACCATCGTCGCGCTTTCGCGCGGCGCGCTGCAGTCGCGAACGCCGAGCGCGATCAACTCCGCGCCGCGCAGAACCCTATAGTCGCGGGTGAGCGCGCCGAGCCGCTCGCGCACGGCGGGCGGATAGGAATTGAAGAGCTGCTGCGACACATCATAATTGCTCTGATGGTTGCGCGGATCATAAGCCATATGGAATTTCAGCGTGCTGTCTTTATAGACGCAGACATTGGGCAGGCTGAGCGCGAGCGTGCAGGCCGAACGGCACTCATGCAGCCGGACCTCGCGATTGCTCGCCCGGTAAATTTCGGTCTGGCTCTGATATTCGTTCACAAAGCCGCCGACGTCTTTCATGACGACGACCGGGGCCGGCATCGGCGGGGGCTCGAGATAACTCAAATTTCACCCGTTCGGGCGCTATCGCGCCCCATGCAAATCCGCTTCAGAGCGGGATGCGAAAAAATGGAATAATCACGATAGGCGGACGTGGTGAACGCTCTCTTAAGCAGCCGGCGCAATTGCAAGGCGCGCGATCAGGCCGGAATTGACGAAATCGGCTTACGCCGGACTGGCGCGGCAGTTTGACCCCAAATATGGCGTGGGTTTGATGGGGGCTGCGCTAAAGGAGACGGTTCTCAAGTGACTGGCGCGGCCAGCCGTGGCATACGTTGACGATGGCTCATGACCCCCAAAGCGGCGCGGATCCCGGCTTCGGCATTTATGTGCACTGGCCTTTCTGTCTGTCGAAATGCCCCTATTGCGACTTCAACAGCCATGTTCGGCAAAGCCCGCTCGACGAGGCGCGCTTCGTCGCCGCCATCACGCGCGAACTTGACCATCGCGCCGCGCTGACCCCCAGCCGCGAGGTCGCCTCGGTGTTTTTCGGCGGCGGCACGCCCTCGCTGATGCAGGCCTCAAGCGTCGGCGCCATTCTGGATGCGATCGCGCGCCACTGGCCGATCGCGAAAGACGCTGAAATCACGCTCGAAGCCAATCCGACCAGCGTCGAGGCGGAGCGCTTTCGCGGCTATCGCGCGGCTGGCGTCAACCGCGTCTCGCTCGGCGTGCAGGCCCTGAACGACGCCGATCTCAAGGCGCTCGGGCGCATGCACTCAAGCGCCGAGGCGATGGCGGCGGTCGCCCTCGCCGCCTCGATATTCGAGCGCTACTCCTTCGATCTCATCTATGCCCGGCCGCGCCAGAGCGTCGACGAATGGCGCGCGGAGCTTGCCCGCGCCCTGCCCCTCGCGCGCGATCATCTCTCGCTGTACCAGCTCACCGTCGAGCCCGGCACCATGTTCGAACGGCTGCGCGCGGCCGGCAAGCTCGACGTTCCCGGCCCCGACCTTGGCCGCGATTTCTGGGACGCGACGCAGGAGATGATGAATGCGGCGGGACTGCCCGCCTATGAAATCTCCAACCATGCCCGGCCCGGCGCCGAAAGCCGGCATAATCTCATCTATTGGCGCTATGGCGAATATGCCGGGATCGGCCCCGGCGCGCATGGGCGCATCCTCACCGCCGGCGCGCGCCGCGCGCAGGCCTGCACGCGCGATCCGGATGAATGGCTCGCCGCGGTCGAAACGAATGGTCATGGGCTCGTTGAGGATACGCCGCTTTCGCTCGAGGAGCAGGGCGATGAATTCCTGCTCATGGGCCTGCGCCTCGCCGAGGGCGTCGAGCCGCGCCGCTTCGAGGCCATATCGGGGCGCGTTCTCGACCCGCGCCGCCTCGCCTCGCTGATCGGGGACCATATGGTGGAATGCACCCCCGAGGGCCGCGTCCGGGTTAGCGCCGAGGGCTTTCCCGTGCTCGACGCGGTGGTCGCCGATCTCGCCGCCTGAGGCGCGCGCAATTCCCGCGCAAGCAAAGGCGCTGAACATCTGCGCCGCTTCGAGGCGACATATGGGCGCCACATTCGCCGACTTAGACTAGACGCTAGGAAATTCGCCCGGATTGGTTAACGAACAATCGGCGGCGGAACCGCTTTCGGGAGGCTCGCCGCCTTGGGCCGCTCGCGGCGGATCCCTGTACCGGTTATGCCCTAGCTTTTATTTGTCACGCGACGTTAATGGTTCCGGCGCACATGTAGGTCCGCGACGACCGGGTCGCCGTAGCTGCAGGTCATCTATCCGAACGCGGCGTTCGCCGCCGAACCTCAAAAAACCGCGAGATCGAATTTGCGAAACGCCGTCCGCCGCATTCTCTCCGGAAACCAGAGCCGCCGCGCGATCGCCTACGCCGCCGTCGCATTATGCAGCCTTTTCGCGGCCTCCTCGACCGAGACGGCAGTCGCCAATGGCGACACCCGCAGCATCGATCTTTATCATTCCCACACCGGCGAATCGATCCATGCGACGTTTCGCGTCAACGGCGCCTATGATCCGGCCGTCCTCGAAAAACTGAACTATTTCCTGCGCGACTGGCGCAACAACGACGTCACGCACATGGATCCGCGCCTGTTCGATACGGTGTGGGAAGTCTATCGAACGGCCGGCGCCACCCAGCCGATCGAGGTCGTTTCGGCCTATCGCTCGCCCGAGACCAACGCGATGCTGCGCGCGCGGTCAAAGGCGGTGGCGGAGCACTCGCAGCATATCCTCGGCAAGGCGATGGACAGCCGGATTACCGGCCTGTCGATGGAGCAGGTTCGCGAAATCGGCATGCGCCTGCAAAAGGGCGGCGTCGGCTATTATCAACGCGAAAACTTCGTCCATCTCGACGTCGGCAATGTGCGCCACTGGCCGCGCATGAGCTATGACCAGATCGCCCGCCTGTTCCCGGACGGCAAAACCGTCCATCTCGCCGCCGACGGCCGCCCCCAGCCGCGCTATCAGGAGGCGCTTGCGGAGATCGCCGCGCGCGGCGGCGTCGCCGGCGACGTCCCGACGCAGGCGCAGGGGCCCAATCTGTTCAGCTGGCTGTTCGGCAACCGTCAGCAGGATCAGGAAGAAGAGGCCATCGCGGCGCGCGAGGCGGCGCCCGGCCGCGGCCCGCAGGTGGCCGCGCTCGCCCCGGCGGCTCCGGCGCCGGCTCGCATGAGCGCCGCCGACCGCCGCGCCGCGCGCGCAGCCGCGGCGGCCGCGCCGGCTGTGGCCGCGATCGAGGCGAGCCAGACGCAAGCGCCATCCGCGCCGCCGGCGCAGATCGCGACGCCCGCCGCCGCGATCCCCAAGACGCAGGTCGCCGCCTTGGCGCCGCAAACCGCCGCCGCCGCGCCCAGCGCGCATGCCGGCGCCGATCAGGACGCAGCCGCCGCGCCAGCCAGGGACAAGGATGCGGAAAGAGCCGGCAAGCCGATCGTCGCCGCGCTCGCGCCGCTGCCGCCGCCGCGTCCGGCCGATCTCATCGCCTATGCCGACGCGCCGATGCCGCCGAACCGTCCGGGCGAACTCGTCCGTCTCGCTGCCCTGACGCAGCAAGGCGCCGCGGACGCCGGGACGGCGGCGCCAAAAGCCGAAGCGGCGAAGACAAATACGCCGGCGACGACCGAATCGGCCAAGGCCGATGCCGCCAAACCCGACACCGCAAAGCCTGACGCAGCCAAGCCCGACGCGATCGCGCGGCTGGCCCTCGCGGCGAACCTGCCCGTCGTCATCACGCGCGGCCCGAAGGATCAGCAGGGCCTGCCGGCGGCCGCTCTCGGCTACGCCGCGACCCCGGGCGGGGCCCAAGCCGCTGCGCCGAGGCCGCGCGCGGCGACGCCCGCCGCGACGGCGAGCGCGGACGCGCCCGTGATCGTATCGGCGCGGCTCGACAGGTCGAATTACAGCGAACTCACCAGCGCGACGCCAACCGCCGAGGAGCCGCCCGCATCAGCGCTGGGCCAGGCGTTCACGGGCCTGCGGCAAGCCGCCCGCATCGTCCCCGACGCGCTGTCGGCGACTTCCGCCGGCTATAAGATCGCCTTCAACGCCGCCGCCGGGCTGCTCGATTGCTCCCGTTTCACCAAAGGTGCGGCGACGCCGCCGGCCTCGCCGCCGAGCGGCGTCAGCATTTCCGAAGTGTCGGCGGACAAGCCCAACTGAGCTTCGCGCTGCGCGGCGACGGGCGCGAGGTCTGTTTCCGGCAAGGAAACCGCGCTATGACAAAGGCCCCAGCGGAGCCCGCGTCGCCTCAATGCCGCCCCGAACGCCACTTTTGATGTTGCCGCGCGCGCCGCAGGACGGGCGCCAGTCGGAGACCGCGCTCTTTGTCGCGCGCGGGACGCGGCGCCTTTTGCGGCGGCTCGGATTCTCGACCCTCACCGAATTGCCGCTGCTGTCCGGCCGGCGCGCCGACATTGTCGCCCTCGCCGAGGACGGGCGCGTGCATATCGTCGAGATCAAATCCTCCATCGCGGATTTTCGTGCGGACGTGAAATGGCGCGACTATCGCGCCCATTGCGACCGTCTCTATTTCGCAATTCCGCAGAGCGTGCCGACGGAAATCATGCCGCCCGACGCCGGCCTTATCGTCGCCGACGCCTATGGAGCCGAAATGTTGCGCGAGGCGCCTGAGCACAAGATCGCCGCCGCCACGCGCCGCGCCGTCCTGATGCGCTTCGCCCACGCCGCGGCGCACCGGCTGCACGGCCTCAGCGATCCGGAAGCCACGGCGCCCGGCCCGCTCGGTTGAATTCAGGCGTCAAGCGCTATAATGCTGCGCCCGACATCGACCGCAGCGGCGGCGCGCCGGGCGCCAAATCGGCACGCGGCTCCGGCGCGGCCTCCGGGGCGGGCGCCGCGTTCGCCGCCTCGACGCAAAACGCCGCCGCCTCTGCGATCAGGGTCGGACAAAGATCGGCCCTTGTCTGACCGACGAGGTCACGCGCGGCGTCAGGGTCCGCCCGCCAGAATCCGGCGATGATTTTCACTTCCGGCAGGCGTCGGCGCAGGCGTCGGATCGCATAGCGGACGCGCGGCGCGCCAATTTCGGCGCCGACGTAAGAGAGGCAGATGATCTGCGCGCCCGAGCCCGGCAGATGCAGGATGCCGCCGATCGTCAATAATTCGGGTGGTTCGACCTTGGCCGGGAGGCCGCGCCTTTCCAGAATTTGGGCGAGCAATTCGGCCGCCGCCTGATCAATCACATTGCGGCCGGCGATGCACAGGATCGGCTTGCGCGGCTCGTCGGGACTGATCGCGACCAGAGGCGCCTCGGACTTTTCATCGGCATGCTCGGACAGATCCTCGATGACTTCCTCGATCGTCTGTCTGATTCTTGTTTGCTCGCCTTCGTCGAGAACGCCGCGCGCGAAATCCTCCTGCGCCAGCAAAAGACCGTTCAATGCGACCTCGTCATAATAGGCGATCAGCGGCTGCGTCTTCAGGAACTGCTCGGCCTGGTCGGCGATTTCGGCGGCGTCGCCAACGAGAAGTCGCTGGTAGAAATGTTCGACCGGCGTAAGCACAGGCGCGTCGCCAAGAATGGTGTCGAGGAAGCTCAATTGCTCGACATGGCGGCCGATGACGACGAGGCAAACCGTGAGGGGGGTGGAGAGCACGAGGCCGACGGGACCCCATAGCCATGTCCAGAACGTCGCCGCGACGACGACGGCGATCGGCGAGAGGCCGGTATTGCGGCCGTAGAGCAGCGGCTCGACGACATTGCCGACGAGCGATTCGAGCAGGATGAACATGGCGAGCGTTTCCAGCGCCATGGTCCAGCCGGGATCGACCGCGGCTGCGAGCAGGGCCGGAAAGGCCGCCGCGACAACGGCCCCGACATAGGGGACGAAACGCATCAGAAAGGCGAGGATTCCAAACAGGACCGGACCGGGAACGCCGATCAAGGCGAGGGCGAGCCCGATGATCACGCCATAGGTGGCGTTGACGAGGGTCTGGACGAGGAAAAACCGGCTGAGCCGCCCGGCGGCGTCATTCATGGCCACCGTGGTGCGCTGCAGGTCTTTCGCGCCGACGAGCCGGATGAAGCGATTGCGCAAATCCTCGCGCTGCAGGAGGATGAAAACCACGAAGATGACGACGAGGGCCGTTGTCTCGAGAGGCGAGAGCGCCGTCCCCGCGATCGTGCGCAGCAAGGCGAAGGGCCCAGGGGCCGGCTCGCGCACCTCCACCGGCACGGGGCGCGCCTCGACGGCGGTCTCGCCTTGCGGCGAGGCAGGCTGCAAAGTCCGTGCGGCCGGCGGCTTTTGGGCGAGATCGCCAAAGCTCTTCAGCGCATTCGCGCCCTTTTCGAAAAAGTTGTTGGCCGAGACGATGTCCCGCAATTTTCCGATCTTGCTGTTGATCGTCGCCTGATAATTCGGCAGGTCGACGGCAAGCTCCGACACTTGCCGGGTCAAGGCGGCGCTGACGGCCAAAGCAATGAGAAGACTGGCGAAGGCGACCGCCATGACGGCGACGGTCCGGTTTGCGCCAATGCGCCGGAGCAGCAGGACCGGCGGCGAAAGCACGAAACTCAGGAGCACCGCGATGGCGATGGGAACGAGGACTTCGCGGCCGACATAGAGAAAGACGATAGCGAAGGCGACGGAAATCAGCGTCGCGAGCATTTCAAGCGTGCGCGCCGCATCGCGCGGCCTGCGCGGGCGGGCGCCCGAAACGCCGATCAGATCGCCCATCCAATACTCCCTCAAGGCCGGGCAACGTCCGGCGCAGCTCAAAGTTCCGCGTGGCCCTTCCGCCAAGGGCTCGATTCAAATTTATTCGCTTGATCGTCGAATCCCCGGTCCAGTCACTGGTCCGATGCGCGCGAATCCTGTTAAACTCGTCGCAAAAGGATCAGGCAGGATGAGCTTCGCAGACGCCTTCACGCATTGCCTCAGGCGCGCCGCCGAGGGTCGACATGAGCGGTGACGACATCCGGCGGTTGACCTATCCCGTCATCTATCTCGTGCGGATGCTGGTCTTCCTGATCCTCGCCGGCTTCTGCGTCTTCATTCTCAATCGCCAGATCGCAACCGCCTTCATGGCCAATCCCGGCCTCAACGGCCTGATCGTCGGCGTGCTTGCATTCGGCATCCTGCTCGGGCTGCGCCAGGTGATCCGGCTGTTTCGCGAAGTGAAATGGGCCAACGCCCTGCTCCGCCACGATGGCGCGCCGGTCAAGCCGCCGGTCCTGCTCGCGCCTGTGGCTCAGCTCTTGCGCGACAGGCTCGCCGACGGGCGCGCGCCGATGCCTCTGCGCAATGTTCTCGACATCATCGGGGCGCGGCTCGACGAATCGCGCGACACCGCGCGCTATCTGACGGGCCTGCTTATTTTCCTCGGGCTGCTCGGCACCTTCTGGGGCCTGATCGAGACCGTCGGGTCGATCGGCGGCGTCATAAAATCAATGCAGACGGGTTCGGACGCCGGCGTCATGTTCGACGATCTCAAGAACGGGCTGTCCGCGCCGATCGCCGGCATGAGCATTTCCTTCACCTCGTCGCTGTTCGGACTCGCCAGCTCCCTCGTCCTCGGTTTCCTCGACCTGCAGGCGGGACAGGCGCAAAACCGCTTCTTCACCGAGCTTGAGGACAATCTGACCGCGCTTCCCTTCGCCGGTCCGTCCGAAATGGCGCCCGCCTATGAAGGCCTGCCCGCCGACATTCGCGCGGCGCTCGACAAGATCGCCGCCGCGGTGGACCAGTCGCAGGCAAAGGCGACCTCGATCGCGGTCGCCAATCTCGCCGATGGCGTGCAATCGCTGGTGCAGCACATGCGCTCGGAACAGCAGATCATCCGCGACTGGGTCGAGGCCCAGGCCGAACAGAGCCGCGAAGTGAAGAACGTCCTGCAGCGGCTCGCCGATGGGCAGGCCGACCAGCTGAAGGAGCGCGGCTGATGCCGATGGCGCAGAGCGAGCCCTGCTGATGGCGGGCCGCGCGCGCACGCGGATGCGCCCGATCGATTACTGGCCGGGGTTCGTCGACGCCCTGTCGACCATGCTCCTCGTCATCATTTTCCTCCTCTCCGTGTTCATGCTGGCGCAATTCTTCCTCGCCCGCGAAGTGACCGGCAAGGACACCGCACTGACGAAGCTCAATCGCCAGATCGAGGAATTGAGCCAGTTGCTCGCGCTGGAGCGCTCGAGCAAGACGGAGGCTGAAGGGACGGCCGCGCTTTTGTCGGCCAATCTCGAAGCGGCGCAGCAGGACAAGGCCCGGATGCAGGGGCTCATCGACGCCGACAAGGCAGGCGTATCGAGCGCCGAGGCGGCCGGCGCGCTGGCCGCGAGCGAACAGCAAAAGCTGGCGGCGCAGCAGGATCTTTCGGCCAAGGCGCTGGCCCAGGTCGACATATTGAATCAGCAGATCGCCGCGCTGCGGCGCCAGCTCGGCGCCGTCGAGCAGGCGCTGGACGCCTCGGAAAAATCCGACGTCGAATCGCAGGCGAAAATCGCCGATCTCGGCTCCCGCCTCAACGTCGCCCTCGCGCAGAAGGTGCAGGAACTGGCGCGCTACCGCTCGGATTTCTTCGGCCGCCTACGCCAGATCCTCGGCGACCGGCCCGGCGTCAGCGTGGTCGGCGACCGCTTCATCTTCCAGTCGGAAGTGCTGTTCGAATCGAGCCAGGCGAGCCTCGATCCGGCCGGTCGCACCGAGCTCGACAAGCTGGCGGCCGCCCTGATCGAACTCGATCATGAGATTCCGCCCGACATCCCCTGGATCATTCGCGTCGACGGCCATACCGACAAGAAGCCGATCCAGTCGGCCCAGTTCCCCTCGAACTGGTCGCTGTCCTCCGCGCGCGCGATCGCGGTTGTGCAATATCTGATCTCGAAAGGGGTGCCGCCGCAGCGGCTCGCCGCCGCGGGCTTCGGTGAATTCCAGCCGATCGACCCCGGCGACAGCGACGAGGCCAACCGGCGCAACCGCCGCATCGAACTGAAGATCACGGAGAAATAGGCGGGACGGAGAGAGCCTCGCGGCCGCCGTTGAGGCGGATCGCGTCGTCCTGCGGCGAATGTACCCGTGCGCAGAGCACGTCGCGATAATGGCGTTGCAGCGCGTTATGGCGCGAAAGGCCCGGGTTGCCCGAGACTTCTAGCGCCTTTTCCACCGCCGCGACAGCGTTGTTGGTCACAGTGAGCTTCATGAAATTGCTCTCGCGCGCGGGCGGCGGCTGGCCGGCGTCGCAGCGTCCGGCGACATCGGCGAGGAGCGCGCGGTTGACGTAAAGCAGCGCGTCGATGGCGCCGACGGCGTCCTGCATGCGCGGCAGGCTGGCGAGCGGCGCGCCGAGGTTCGAGGGCGCCCTTGCGTGCAGGAAAGCGACGAGCCAGTCGCGCGCGGCCCGCGCGACGCCGTCATAGATCGTGCTGAACAGGATCGCGATCCAGCCCGTCGCCGCATCGTCCGGCGGCGTGAGATCGGCGGGCGCGCGGAGATCGATGGCGCGCGCGGCGGGCACGAAGACATCCTCGAAAATCATGTCATGGCTGGCGCTGGCCCGCATGCCAAGATGGTTCCAGGTTTCCTTGATGGAGACGCCCGCGGCGCCGCCCGGAATGATGAAGCCGCCGAGCAGCGGCTCGGAATCGTCAGTGCGCGCCCAGACAGAGAACCAGCGCAGCGCGACGCTTCCGGTCGAATAGATCTTTCGGCCGCTGAGGCGAAAGCCGCCCTCGACCCGCCGGGCGGTCGTCGCCGGCAAGCCGCCGCGGATCGGCGAGCCCTGTTCGGGCTCGACGAGGAGCGCGTTGCAAAGCGCGCCATCGGTCACGGCCGAACGCGCGATTTCCTCCGCGAGCGCCGGCGGAAAGGCCGGATTGCGCAGCATGCGGAAATGGAAAAGATATTGCTGCGCGAGCACCAGCGCGGTCGAGGGCTCGCCCCAACCGATCGCGTTGACGACATGATTGGCGGCGCGCAAATCGCCGCCCGCGCCGCCGAGCGCGGCGGGAACGATGAGGGCGAGAAGGCCGGCCTTGGAAAGCTGCTCGATGTTCTCGAAGGGAAAAGACGCCGCCTCGTCATGAGCGGCGGCGCGGCTGGCGAAATCGCGCGCGAGCGCCGCTGTTTTGTGCTGAAGATCGGGCGAAAGGCTCACGGCGCGGAGAGATCGAGCGCACCGGTGAGGTCGCCGAGCGTCTGGCCGCCCGCCGCGATCGCCTGCGCGCGCGCGGCGAGGCCCGGCAGCACAGGCAGGGCGAAGCGTTCGGTGATCAGCCGCAGAATGGAGGTCGTGTCATAGAGCGTATGATCGACAAAGCCTTTTTTGGCGAAGGGCGAGACGATCAACGCCGGAATGCGCGTCCCCGGCCCGAATCGGTCGCCCTTTGGCGGCGCGGCGTGATCCCAGAAGCCGCCATTCTCGTCATATGTGATGATAACAATCATATGATCCCATTGCGGGCTCTTTTCGAGATGGGCGACGACATCGGCGAGATGCGCGTCGCCATCGAGCACGTCGGCATATCCGGCGTGCTCGTTGAGGCTCCCCTGCGGCTTGTAGAAGGTCACATGCGGCAATGCGCCCAAATCGATGGCGGCGATGAATTTGGCGCCATTCAACCCGCCGTCGCGCAGGTGATCCGCGCGGGCGAGCGTCCCCGGCGCGAAGGACGCGAAATAGTTGAAGGGCTGATGATGGGTCTGGAAACTTGGATTGGGCTCGACTTTTGCGCCGCTGAGCGCGATATCCCAGGCGCCGGCGTACCAGGCCCAGGCGACGCCCTTGGCGCTGAGAAGATCGCCGATGGTTAGCTCGGTCTGCGGCGGCAGCGTGGTTGGCTTTGAGGGATCGGCATAGGCGGGATCGCCGCCCGGCGCCGGCTGGACGCCGCTTGGCCGATAGGGCGGCTGCATGGTGTTGACGGCGTAGAAATCGGGAGAGATCTGACCGTCATTGACGAATTTCGTGACGCCCTCGATGGCGGATTTCGGCGAATCGGGCGCTAGCGTCAGCGAAACGCCATCCGGTTCGACGGCTGCGATCAGGCCTTTGGCCGGGCTTTTGTCGGCCTCTGGGTAGCGCGGCGCGCAGGCGCAGGCGAGATAGAAATGATTGAGGAAAGAGCCGCCAAATGCGCCCATGAAGAAATTATCGGCGAGCACATAGCGCTGCGCGATGGGCCAGAGCGGCAGCCTCGCACCATCGTAATGGCCCATGACCAGTGCGCCGGAATCACCGTAAGCGACGAATTTGTCATTCGCGCCGCCGCTGATCTGCATCTGATTTTCATAGAACCGATGCGAAAGATCCCGGGTCGCCACGCCGAGCGGCGCGTTGAAGCCGTTTGGATCGTCGATGGCGAAGGGCGCGTTGGGCAGACGAGCGGTCTTGTCCTGCGGGATGGCCGGCTCGACGCCGCGCGCGGTGAGGCCGCCCCAGATCGGCGGCAATTCGGGCAGTAGCGCGCCATCGCGGTCGAGTTGGCGCGCTTGATCGGGTGCGAGACCGGCAAGCCCATTGGCGCCGGGAAAGCCGCCGTAAAGATTATCGAAGCTGCGGTTTTCCGCGTAGAGCACGACGATCGTGTCGATTTTTTCGAGGCCCTTCGGGACGCCCGGCGCCTCATCGGCGAAAACGCCCGGAAGCGGCGAAAGAAACAGGCCGCCGGCGACCAGGGCCGCGCGTCGAAGTGGGAGATTCATGATGTTCCCCGAATGCGGCCGGAGCGGCCTCAATGCGTTGGCTTGGCGCGGGCTGGGCGCAGGCTTATCTTTTGACGCATCATATTGCATTTTGTTGACGGCGCCGACGAGACGCGGGCGGCCAAGCGCGGGAAATCCAGCTTGACTTCGATCCGCCGCCTTTCATAAAGGTTCGGTCGTCATCCGGGAACAGTTGATTTCCCGCGAACGGACGGGCGCGTAGCTCAGCGGGAGAGCACTCCCTTCACACGGGAGGGGTCACAGGTTCAATCCCTGTCGCGCCCACCATTCCAGCCGACGGATGTCCGGACCGGCGCTGGCGTCGGTCCATCGCCGCTCAGAATTTGAAGGCGGCCGAAGGCGTCCCGCCGCTGCCGAGCGACAACGGCATATCGGAATTCTGGTTTTCAAAACCGTCCGACTGCTCGAAAAACTTCTTTCGTCCCTCGGCGAGACGCGCGGCCTTTTCGGCCTCGATGGCGGATTGCAAGTTCGTTCCCTTGCCCGCAGGCGCCGGCGCCGGCGCAGCGGCTTTTTTTTGCGCGCTATGCTTGGCCGGGGCTTTCGTCACCGCCGCGGCGGGCTTGTCGGCGTTGGCCGGCGACAGACTATCCTGCGCAAAGCCGGCGGAGCCGGATGCACACAGGCAGAAGAGGACCAGAAGCCTCAGTTGACGTCGAGCCACAGCGATTCCCCATTCGTCCAAGACACGCATGAAAACAGGACGAACTTGGCGGCTTCGTGGCGAAAAGGCTTCAACGACGCGTGAAGGCGGGCGATCGCCCCTGCGACACGCAGTTGCGCCGTGACGGCGCCCCTCGGCCCACTCACCTGCAGAATGTGTATGGCACATTCATCAAGGTGTTTCCGTTCGCAACGGTCGCATAGCGCGTCCAGCAAACTGGCGTGTAGCGAGGTGGGGCGATGGGCGCCTCGGGCGCCGAGAATGGCTCAATGACATTGCTGAGAGACGCCCGTCCCGCGACGGAGAGGCCCTGAAGACCAAACTGGGCGAACCCATTCGCGGCGCGCTCAGCTCCAAGGTCTTCGAAAGCTTTGGCGGAAGTAAATGTCAGGGCTATGGCGACGAGCGCCGTTAATCCAAGCTTAAACATTGCAGGCCCCCGCGTTTTTCGTCGCGGCGCAATTGCCGCGCTCAGGCTAAACGCACGCCGGAAAAAGGCATCTCCGGCCAGATAGCTCACATGCCGCGCTCCCGCGCGCGCGTTCTTGTTTATACATGGGAAGTATTGCGCCAGCTACAAGACTGGCGCCTCCAACGCTGATTCTTCGCGACATGGGTCATCACTCTTGGCTGATTGGGCGGCCGGCGCCGACAAGCTCTTCTCTTGCTCAGCATTCCGCGCCAGACAGGCGTCTGGCCCGACCGCCGCCGGCGCTTCAATTCACGACGGTGACGATCGCCATGATCGGAACGCCCGCCCTCACCAGCGCGACGCCCGCGCGGCCGGCGTGGTTTCTCCAGTAATCCTCGGGGGAGGCGAAGGTCCAGATTTCATCCCCCGGCAGCATCGAAGCTTTCATGGCTTCCCATTCGCCGTTCTGAAATCCGAACGGCCCGGCCGCCTCGGGAAAGCGCGCCGCCCGATCATCGCTGACGCCCGGATGTTCCGTTTCGGCCGCTTCCACGCTGAACTTCCTGTCCAGCCAAGCGGCGGGAATCGCCGGCGTTGACCCATTTGAAACGCCGTCAACCGCCAAAGTCTGTCCGCCGTGCCAGAGCAAAATCGCGCATAGCAACAGGGCGATGGAACGCATGGCGCAAAATCCTGACCGAGGGATGCCCCTATAGGCTAATATAGCTCGGGATTCACCAGAAGGCCCGCCATGCGAGCCGCGGAGTTCGCCGCCCTGCGCCAAGGTCGGCGGCGTCCTCGCCCCGTGCGCCCGAGCTCGAAGCTAAATCCGGCCCGCAACGCATTCCATGCTTTCTTGACGACGAACGTCGAGCCTGGCGCCGCCGACAAAAAAACGCCATGGCGGCGCGGGATGTCTCGGCGAAAGACGGCGACGAAATGCCGCGTCGTCACGCGACAGGTGAGGGGTAGAGGTCGATGTCCGCGCGCGATCGCGACGAGTTTGGATTAAGTCAGCCCGGATCCGGCAAAATCATCGCTTGCGGGCGGCGCAAGGGCCTCGTTCCCGGCGCGGCGGCGATGGTTGCCTGGCTCGTCATCGTTCCATTGGCCGGCGCTGCGGCAGTGGATGAATTCGCCCTCGATCCAGCGCGGACGCATATCTCCTTTTCCGTCGATGCGATCGGGCTTCCGCGCACCGAAGGCGAATTCCATGTTTTCGACGGACGCATCGCGATTGACTTCGAGCATCCGGCGATGAGCCGCGTCGCTTTTCGCGTCGAGGCGGAATCGATCGACGCCGGCTCTGCGACGCTCAGCAACGCACTGAAAAGCGCGGCTTTCTTCGATACGGCGCGCTTCGCCGAGATCGCCTTCGTCTCGACAAAGGTGGAGAAGATCGACGCGCAAACGGTCCGCGTCGCCGGCGAACTGACAATGCTCGGCGTTACCCGGCCGCTGTCCGTCGACGTCGAAGTTCACCGCCAGAGCGCGCCGCCGCATGCGCGATTCGACGTCACGGCCCACACGACGATCGACCGGCTCGAATTCGGCATGAGCGCCGGCTATCCGCTGATCTCCCGCGACGTCAATCTCGTCGTCGCCAGCGAATTCGCCAAGGATTGAGTTTCAGAAGGTTAGTTTGCGCGCTATTTATTCGCAGAGCATTAAATCGTGAGCGCCGATCGTCATTGATGGGGTCCGGCGGCTTCCGTCTCGGGATGCCCGGGGCGCGCCCCGAAGGCGAACGGACGCCTCTGGATCCATGCGTTCAGGTCGAACAGACCTAAATGCGTCAAGCCCGCATGTCGGCGCCAGCGAGCCCGATCGCAATGCGCTGGCGCCTGGCGATCTCCAGCTTGACCCGCGTCCAGTAGCGCGCCGAGCCGGCGCCGTCGATGCACCGGGCCCTGGCGCGATCGCGCGCCTCATAATAGGCCTGATCGTGGAAGCTTGCGATGAGCCGCTCCGCGTCCGCCGCGACGTCTCCGTCCTTACCGAACGAGCCGACAAAAATCGCACGTGCGGAGGGGCGGATGGCGTTCAGAAACCGGCGGATCGAGACGGACATTTTCGCGAATCACTTGTTCAGTTACACAACCTGCTTCAAATATTTTGCAACGCAACGCAACTTTGGCGTTGTGGTTACGCACAGCTTACACCGTTGCCGCAGGCAATGATCACCATTTGTTCTCATAATGTCCGAAAAAGCAAGAACATTCTAGAGTTACCCCCGTAACGAGCCAATGCTCCCCTGCTTGAAGCGGCCGCCGCAACAATTTGGAAAAGAACCATTAAGCGCCGGCCGGGCGGCGCAATTTCGCTCTCACGCGACGCGGTCCGGCCTCCGGCGAAGCGCCGGGCGCAACCCTCCTGGGGCGCCCGGCCGACAGCTCAGACTTCGACCACCAGAACATGCACCGAGGGGCGCTTGCCCCACGCCGATGCGACTGCGTTGCGGACGGCCTTTTCGATCGCCGTCGAAACGACATCCGCGTCGCGCCGCTTCTGGCGCGGCAATTGGTCGAAGGTCTGGAACAGGGCGTCATCGACGACCGCGTCCATCGCGGCGCCTTCGCGCGTGCGCGCGGGGATGCCGGCGGTCATCACGTCGGGCACGCCGGCAAGTTCGCCTTTCGCCGTCACTGCGAGGGCGATGGTGATGATCCCCGAGGCGGCCAGCTTCTGGCGGATTCGCAGCGACTCATCGCCCGCCGCCACGAGAATGCTGCCGTCTTTCAGCAGGCGCCCGTTGTGGACCTGCCCGACGATGGCCGGCTGGCCGGGCGCGAGCAGGGTGATGTCGCCATTGCGGGCCCGGACGACATTCGGCACGCCGCGCGCCTCGGCGAAGGCGGCGTGTTCGGAGAGATGCAGATCCTCGCCATGGGCCGGAATGGCGATCTGCGGCCGCACCCAGGCGTAAAGCTGCGAGACTTCGCCCCGGCGCGGATGCCCCGAGGCGTGGACAAGCCCGTTGCGGTCGGTGACGACATCAATGCCGGAGCGAATCAGATTATTGATGATGCGGCCGACCTCCCGTTCATTGCCGGGGATGGTGCGCGAGGAGAAGATCACCTTGTCGCCGGCGTTGAGCGTCACCGCCGGATGCTCGCCCTCCGAAATGCGCGCGATGGCCGCCCGGCTCTCGCCCTGGCTTCCCGTCGCGATCAGCACGACCTTGTCGCGCGGCAGATGGGCGAACGCGTCGACGCCGAGAAAATCCGGCACGTCATCAAGATAGCCGCAGTCGCGCGCGACCGAAACGACGCGCTCCATGGCGCGCCCGACCAGCACGACATTGCGGCCGGCGGCGCTGGCGGCCAGCGCAACGGCGCGGATGCGCGCGACATTCGAGGCGAAAGTCGTGACCACCACACGGTTCGCCGACTTGGCGATGACGTCGCGCAGCGTCGCCGCCACATCGCCTTCCGAGGGGCTGATCCCCTCGCGCAGGATATTGGTCGAATCGCAGACCAGCGCGAGAACGCCTTCATCGCCGATCTGCGTCAGCCTTTTTTCATTGGTCGGAGCGCCAAGGCCCGGCTCGGCGTCGATTTTCCAGTCGCCCGAATGAAGCACCGTGCCGAGCGGGGTTCTGATGGCGAGCGCGCAGCTTTCGGGAATGGAATGCGCCATGGCGATGAATTCGACCGAGAATGGCCCGATCTCGACCTTGCCGCCTTGCGGAACGACCTGGATCGGCACTTCCGGCGCACCCGGCTCGGACAGGCGCCGCGTCCGCAAAAGCTCGGCGGCGAAACGCGTGGCGTAAAGCTGGCCGCCGAGTTTCGGCCAGATATCGGCGACCGCGCCGATATGATCCTCATGCGCATGGGTGATGATGATCCCGACGAGATCCTGCTTCATCTTTTCGATGAAGCTGACGTCGGGGATCATCACGTCAATGCCGGCCAGCTCCGGCCCGGCGAAGGCTATTCCGCAATCAACCATCAGCCATTTCATGCGGCCCTTCGGGCCGAAGCCGTAAAGGGCGAGATTCATGCCGATTTCGCCGAGACCTCCGAGCGGCACGAAGACGAGTTCGTCATTTGCCGCGTTCATGAATCAAGACCTTTCCTGTGTTTTACGATGCCATGGTTTGTCATGCTTATAGATGGGCGCGCGGCGGCGGCGCAGCCAGAAAAACGTCGCCGGCGTCGATGAGGCGCTCGCCGGCCAGCTGCCGGAGGACCAGACGCCCCATGGCGTCGATCGTCTCGAAAACGCCTTCGATGGTCTCATTTGTCCGCGCGACCCTGATCGGAGAACCAAGGCCTGCGGCGAGCGTCAGCCAGCCGGCGCGGATCGCGGCGAATCCCGGCCCTTGCAACCAGACGTCCAGCTGCTGCGCCATCGCCCGCGCCAGCGCCTCCAAAACGAGACGCGGCGCAATGTCGCGGCCGGCGGCTGCGCTGAGGTCAGTCGCCGGATAGAGCGTCCCATCGGGATGCGAGCCGCAATTCACGCCAATTCCGGCGACGCAGGCGAAGCCATGCGGCAGCGCGACGCTTTCGAGCAGAACGCCGGCGAGCTTGGCGCCGTCGTAGAGAATGTCATTCGGCCATTTGATCTTGAGGGCCGGATCGCCGCCGAGAATGTCGCGCAGCGCCAGGGCGAGCGCAAGGCTGGTCACGAAGCCAAGTTCCGCGGCGCGGGCCGGTGGCGCGGGGTCGATCAGCAAGAGACTGGCGAAGAGATTGCCGGGCTCGGAGATCCAGATGCGGCCGTTGCGGCCCCGGCCGCCGCTCTGACGCACGGCCGTGATCCAGACGCGGCCGGGATCGCCCGATCTCGCCCGCTGCAAAGCCTCGTCATTGGTCGAAATCAGCGCGTCGTGAGCGGCTAATCGAAAACCAAGAGCGCGAAGCGATGCTTCAAGATGCGACAGAGCGAACCCGCCATATGAGAATTCTTGTTGGGTTCAAAACAACGATTTGGCCGCGGCCGTCGTGGCGTCGATGAAAAAACCCGGGTAAGCGACGAAGAACAGCATGAGAAGGCTGCTCACCGCAAGCACGAAGCGCAGAACGCCGGCTGGCCGGTCGAAGGCCGGCGCCGGATCGTCGAAATACATGACCTTGACAATGCGCAGGTAATAATAGGCGGCGACCGCGCTGGAGAGCACGCCGAACACGGCGAGCGGGTAAAGATGGGCTTGAATGGCGGCGTTGAACACATACCATTTGGCGAAAAAGCCGGCGAGCGGCGGGATGCCGGCCATCGAAAACATCAGCATCGCAAAGAAGAAGGCCGTGAAGGGATCGGCTTTGGACAGGCCGGCGAGATCGGAAATCCGCTCGACGGCGCGCCCCGCGACGCGCATCGACAGGATCACGGCGAAGCTTCCAAGCGTCATCACGAGATAGATCGCCATATAGGCGAGGACGCCAAAGACGCCCGCCTCCGTTCCCGCCGCGAGCCCGACGAGGGCGAAGCCGACATGGCCGATGGCGGAATAGGCCATCAGGCGCTTGATGTTGGCCTGGCCGATGGCGGCGAAGGCGCCGATCGCCATCGACAGGATGGCGATGAAGACGATGATCTGGCGCCATTGCGGGACGATGCCGGGAAAGGCGGTCATCGTCACCCGCACCGTGATGGCGACTGCGGCCATCTTCACGGCGGAGGCGAAGAAGGAGGTGACCGGCGTCGGCGCGCCTTCATAGACGTCCGGCGTCCACATATGAAACGGCGCCGCCGACATTTTGAAGGCGAGGCCGGTGAACAGGAAGACAAGGCCGAAGACGACGCCAATCGAAGCGTGGCTCTGAACGGCGGCGGCGATTCCGGCGAAATTCACCGTCCCGGTGAAGCCATAAAGCAACGAGGCCCCATAGAGCAGCATGCCGGAGGAGAGCGCGCCGAGGACGAAATATTTGAGCCCGGCCTCGGTCGCCCTGACATTGCCCCGATCGAAGGCGGCGATGACGTAAAGCGCCAGCGACATGAGCTCGAGCCCGAGATAGAGCGCGATGAGATTTTGCGCCGCGATCAGGGTCAGCATGCCAATGGTGGCGAGAAGAATGAGGATCGGGAACTCGAATTTGTCGATGCGCTCGCGGGCGAGGAAATCCTGGCCCATGATCAGCGTCACCATCGCGCCGATGAGCGCCAGCACCTGCATGAAGCGGCCGAAGCCGTCGTCGATCACGGCGCCGTCGAAGACGATCGCGTTTGTTTTGGGGCCGAGCGCGATGACGAGGATGGCGCCAGCGAGCAGGCCGACCGCGATCTCGGTCACCGGACCGTCCGACGCCTTGCCGCGAATGGCTCCGAACAGCAGCAGCGCCAGAGCGCCGACGGTCAGCAGCACTTGCGGCAAGCAATGCGCGAGGGCGAAGGACAAGGGCTCCATATGTTCAGCCTTTAATGAAGCGCGAGCGCGGCGGTCTTCGTCGCCGCAAGCGCCGAATGATAATCATGGATCAGCGCCGCAATGGAGGCGGCCGAACTGTCCAGCACCGGCCCGGGGTGGAAGCCGAAATAGATGGTCAGCACGGCGAGCGGCGCGAGAATGGCGCGCTCGCGGATCGAGAGATCGAGGATCGCCTGCAGGCTCGGCTTGTCGAGCACGCCGAAGATGATGCGCCGGTAGAGATAGAGCGCATAGGCGGCCGACAGGATGACGCCCGTCGTCGCCAGCAGGCCGACCCAGCTGTTGGCGAGAAACCCGCCGAGCAGGCTCAGGAACTCGCCGACGAAGCCGGATGTCCCCGGCAAGCCGACATTGGCCATGGTGAAGATCATGAAGGCGAGGGCGTAGAGCGGCATGCGCGCGACGAGGCCGCCATAGGCCGCGATGTCGCGCGTGTGCAGGCGGTCGTAGACGACGCCGACGCAAAGGAACAGCGCGCCGGAAACAAAGCCATGCGAGATCATCTGGAACATCGCGCCCTGCACGCCCTGCTCGGTCATGCTGAAGAGGCCCATGGTGACGAAGCCCATATGCGCGACGGAGGAATAGGCGATCAGCTTCTTCATGTCCTCCTGCACCAGGGCGACCAGCGAGGTGTAAATGATCGCGATGATGGAAAGGGCGAAGACGAGCGGCGCGAAATAGGCCGAGGCGTCGGGGAACATCGGCAGCGAGAAGCGGATGAATCCATATCCGCCCATCTTGAGGAGGATGCCGGCGAGGATCACCGAGCCCGCCGTCGGCGCCTCGACATGCGCGTCGGGCAGCCAGGTATGCACCGGCCACATCGGCATCTTGACCGCGAGCGAGGCGAAGAAAGCGAGGAACAGCCACTTCTGCATGGATGCCGGGAACGTGACGTTATGAAGAATGTAGGCAATGTCGGTGGTGCCGGCGACGCCATACATCGCCATGATGGCGAGCAGCATCAGGAGAGAGCCGACCAGCGTATAGAGGAAGAACTTAAAGCTGGCGTAGACGCGCCGCTTGCCGCCCCAGATGCCGATGATGAGGAACATCGGAATGAGGCCGCCCTCGAAGAAAAGGTAGAACAGCACGAGATCGAGCGCGGAGAACACGCCGAGCATCAAGGTCTCGAGCACGAGGAAGGCGATCATGTAATCCTTCACCCGATAGGTGATGGATTTCCACGAGGCCGCTATGCAGAACGGCATCAGGAAGGCGGTCAGCAGCAGGAAGGGCATCGACATGCCGTCGACGCCAAGCTTGTAGACGAGGCCGGAGCCGAACCAGTTTTTCTGCTCGACGAGCTGGAAAGCCGCGGAAGACGTATCGAAGCGGCCATAGGCGACGAGCGTCAGGACGAAGACGATCAAGGTCGTCGCCAGCGCCGCGAAGCGGGCGTTGTTCAGCGTCGCTTCATCCTCGCCCCGTAGCGCGAGAATGAAAGCCGCCCCGACGAGCGGCAGAAAGACGATGCAGGAGAGAATGCCGAAGCCAAACATCAGCGCACTCCCCCGACGAGATACCAGGTGATGAGGGCGGCGAGGCCGATCAACATGGCGAAAGCGTAATTATAGATGTAGCCCGTCTGCAGCTTGACGACCCGCCCCGTGACGTCGACGACCCAGGCGGCGACGCCATCCGGCCCGAAGCGATCGATGATGGCGCCGTCGCCGCCCTTCCAGAACAGCCGGCCGAGCCAGAAGGTCGGACGCACGAAAATCCTGTCGTAGAGTTCGTCGAAATACCATTTGTTGAGGAGGAAGCGGTAGAGCGCCGGCATCGCCCTGGCGAGCCGCTCCGCCGTTCCCGGCGCCAGAATATAGACGTAGAGCGCGACGAGGAAGCCGAGCACCATCATCACCGTCGGCGAAAGCGCGGCGAGATGAGGTATCTCCTCCATCTCCTCGAGGATGTGATTGTTCGCGCCGAAATAGAGCGCGCCCTTCCAGAATGCGGCGACGCCTTCGCCGATGAAGTCGGAGCGGAAATAGGCGCCGGCGAACAGGGCGCCGAAGGCGAGCACGGCGAGCGGGACCAGCATGGTGAGCGGCGATTCATGCGGATTGAGCGCATGGCCGTGACCATGCGCGTCGTCGGCGTGGGCGCCATGCGCGTCGGCGTGAGCGTCCGCGGCGTGGTTCCCGGCCCATTTCGCCTCGCCGAAGAAGGTGAGGAACACCAGCCGCCAGGAATAGAACGAGGTCAGCGCGGCGGCGATGACGGTGGTCAGGAAACCATAATAGGCAAACGAACGATGCGAGGCGTAAGCGGCTTCGATGATGGCGTCCTTCGAGAAATAGCCGGAGGTGAAGGGAAAGCCGGTCAGCGCCAGCGTGCCGATCGTCATCATCGCGAAGGTGAAGGGGATCTTGCGCCACAGGCCGCCCATATGGCGCATGTCCTGCTCGTGGTGCATGGCGACGATCACCGAGCCCGCGCCAAGGAACAGAAGCGCCTTGAAGAAGGCGTGGGTGAAGAGGTGAAAGATGCCGATCGAATAGCCCCCGACGCCGAGCGCGACGAACATGTAGCCGAGTTGCGAGCAGGTCGAATAGGCGATGACGCGCTTGATGTCGTTTTGCACGAGGCCGACAGTCGCCGCGAAAAACGCCGTGGTGCCGCCGATGAAGATGATGAAGGAGAGCGCGGTCGGCGCCTGTTCGAACAGGGGCGACAGCCGCGCCACCATGAAGACGCCGGCGGTGACCATGGTCGCGGCGTGGATCAGCGCCGAGACGGGCGTCGGACCCTCCATCGCGTCCGGTAGCCAGGTGTGGAGCAGGAACTGCGCCGATTTACCCATCGCGCCCATGAAAAGCAGGAGGCAGGTGATGGTCATCGCGTCGAAGTCGGCGCCGAAGACATGGATCCTCGTATGCGCGAGTCCGGGCGCCGCGGCGAAAATCTGCTCGAAGCCGATCGAACGGGTGAGGTCGAAAACGAGGAAGATACCGATGAGGAAGCCGAAGTCGCCGATGCGGTTGACGACGAAGGCCTTGATCGCCGCAGCGTTGGCGGAGGGCTTCTGATACCAGAAGCCAATCAGCAGGTAGGACGCGAGGCCGACGCCTTCCCAGCCGAAGAACATCTGCAGGAGATTGTCGGCGGTGACCAGCGCCAGCATGGCGAAGGTGAACAGCGAGAGATAGGCGAAGAAGCGCGGGCGGGACGGATCCTCGGCCATATAGCCGATGGAATAGAGATGCACGAGCGCCGAGACCGTGGTCACGACGACGAGCATGACGGCGGTCAGGCTGTCGATGCGCAGCGACCATTCCGCCTTGAGCGAGCCCGAGGTGAACCAGTCGCCGAGCACCTGCACGCTGGCGGGCGCCGTTCCGAGGGCGACCTGGGTGAAGACGACCCAGGACAGCGCCGCCGAAACGAAGAGCAGGCTCGTCGTGATGAGTTCGGCCGGACGCGCGCCGATCAGGCGACCGAAGATTCCGGCGATCAGAAATCCGAGCAGAGGGAAGAAGACGATTGCCGCATACATCCGGCTCAACCCTTCATCATGTTGATGTCTTCGATCGCGATCGAGCCGCGGTTGCGATAATAGGCGACGAGGATGGCGAGGCCGATCGCAGCCTCGGCCGCGGCCACGGTCAGGATGAACAGCGAGAAGACCTGCCCGGTGAGATCGCCGAGGAAGCTAGAGAAGGCGACGAGATTGATGTTGACCGAGAGCAGGATCAGCTCGACCGACATCAAGACGACGATGATGTTCTTGCGATTGAGGATGACCCCGGAAAGCCCGATGGTGAACAGGATCGCGGCGACGACGAGAAAATGGGCGAGTGAGAGCGTCATGGCTTTTCTCCCGCGCGGCGGGTCGACAGGTTTAAACGAGCATCCATCTCAGACGCCTTCCCGGAACGGTTTCTTGCGCAGCTCGACGGCGGCGGCCGGCGTCCGCGCATTCTGCGCCGCAACGTCCTGGCGCTTGACGCCGATCTTGTGATGCAGCGTCAGGATGATGGCGCCGATCATGGCGGTCAGCAGCACCAGCCCCGCCGCCAGGAACAGATAGGCGTATTGCGTGTAAAGCACGCGCCCAAGCGCCAGCGTGTTGCTCATGCCGGGAGGCGCCGGAGTCGCGACATGGGCGAGCGAAGAAGCGTCCAAGGTCCAGCCGCTGACGACGACGATGAGTTCGAGAAGGACGATCGCGCCGATGGTTCCGCCGATCGGCAGATGCCGCAGGAAACCCTGCTTGAATTCGGCGAAATCGACGTCGAGCATCATCACGACGAAGAGGAACAGAACCGCCACCGCGCCGACATAGACGACGATGAGGATCATCGCCAGAAACTCCGCGCCGAGCAGCAGGAAGAGCCCCGCCGCGTTGAAGAAGGCGAGGATCAGGAACAGCACCGAATGCACGGGATTGCGCGACGAGATCACCATGAAGGCTGAGCCGATGAGCATGGTGGAGAAGAGATAGAAAAACAGCGCCGGGATGCTCATTGCCAAACCCCATCGATGGCGAAAGCGCGCGGGTCAAAGGCGCCCGGGTCAAAGGCGCCATGGCGCGGGCGGATCATTGCGGTCAAGGCGGCGCTCATCGATAAGGCGCTTCGATCGCGAGATTGCGGGCGATCTCCCGCTCCCAGCGATCGCCATTCTCGAGCAGCCGGTTTTTGTCGAAATAGAGTTCCTCGCGCGTCTCGACTGCGAATTCGGCGTTGGGTCCCTCGACGATGGCGTCGACGGGGCAGGCTTCCTGGCAGAAGCCGCAATAGATGCATTTGACCATGTCGATGTCGTAACGCGTCGTGCGCCGCGTTCCGTCGTTGCGGCGCGGACCCGCCTCGATCGTGATCGCCTGCGCCGGGCAGATCGCCTCGCAGAGCTTGCAGGCGATGCAGCGTTCCTCGCCGTTCGGATAGCGGCGCAGCGCATGTTCGCCGCGGTAGCGCGGCGATTGCGGGTTTTTCTCGTGCGGATAGTTCAATGTCGGCTTCGGCTTGAAAAAATAGCGCATCGACAGCACGAAGGCGCCGACGAACTCTGTGAGGAACAGCGCCCGCGCAGCCTGATCGAGTTTCATGGCCTGCCCTTTCGCATTAGTCGCCCCACATTCATTGTCCCATCCCCGCGCCCCAGCCGGTCAGTTGCAGCACTGCGGCGACGATAACCACCATGGCGAGCGAGATCGGCAGGAAAACCTTCCAGCCGAGCCGCATCAGCTGGTCGTAGCGATAGCGCGGCACGAAGGCTTTCACCATGGCGATCATGAAGAAAACCGCGCAAACCTTCAAAACGAACCAGATGACGCCGGGCACCCATGTGAAGGGCGCAAAGGGGATCGGCGACAGCCAGCCGCCGAGGAACAGAATGGTCATCAGCGCGCACATGGTGATGATCGCCACATATTCGGCGAGCATGAACAGCATGTAGGGCGTCGCGGAATATTCCACCATGAAGCCGGCGACGAGTTCGGATTCCGCCTCGACGAGATCGAAGGGCGGACGGTTCGTCTCGGCCAGCGCCGAGATGAAGAAGATCACGAACATCGGGAACAGCGGCAGCCAGTACCAGCCGAGCAGTCCGAGCCCTGTGTCCTGCGCCTTCACGATGTCGGTCAGATTGAGCGAGCCGACGATGAGGAGCACGGTGATGATGACGAAGCCGATCGAGACTTCATAGGAGATCATCTGCGCCGCCGAGCGCAGCGCGGAGAGGAACGGGTATTTCGAGTTCGAGGCCCAGCCGCCCATGATGATTCCATAGACGCTGAGGGAGGAGATCGCGAGGATATAGAGAATGCCGACATTGATGTCGGCGATGGCCCAGCCCTCGGCGACCGGGATGACCGCCCAGGCGGCCAGCGTGAGCAGGCCCATGACGAAGGGCGCGAGCAGGAAAATGCCCTTGTTGGCGCCGTCCGGAATGACCGGCTCCTTGAGGACGAACTTCAGCATATCCGCGAAGCTCTGCCAGATTCCCCAGGGGCCGACCACGTTCGGCCCGCGCCGCAATTGCACCGCCGCCCAGATCTTGCGGTCGGCGTAGAGGATATAGGCGATGAAGATCAAAAGGATGACGAGCAGCGCGACGCTCTTCACCACGGTGAGCAGCAAAGCCAGGAGCCAGCCGGTGTTTTCCATCGCCCTACTCCGCGGCCTGGCGCGCGAGGTCGAGGCGAAGGGCGGAGCATTCCGCCATCACCGCCGACGCGCGCGCGATCGGATTGGTCAGATAATAGTCGGCCACGGGCGACGCGAAAGGCGCGCTGGCGCAAGCGCCGCCCGCCGCGATCAGCGCTCCGATGTCGAAGGGCGCGCCGGCGGCGATCGCATCGAGTTCCGCGAAATGCGGATGCGCGGCGAAGAGTTTTCCGCGCAGGGCTTTCAGCGAGTCGAAGGGCAGGCGATGTCCCAGCGCTTCGGACAGCGCGCGCAGGATCGCCCAGTCCTCGCGGGCGTCGCCCGGCGGGAAATTGGCCCGGTCGGCAAGTTGAACGCGGCCTTCCGTGTTGACGTAGAGCCCCGATTTTTCCGTGTAGGCCGCCCCGGGAAGGATCACATCCGCCCGCGCCGCGCCACGGTCGCCATGCGAGCCCTGATAGATGACGAAAGCGCCCGGCGCGATGTCGATTTCGTCGGCGCCGAGATTATAGATGACGTCGAGCGCGCCGGATTTGGCCATGGCGCTGGCGTCGAGGCCGCCCGCGCGCGGAACGAAGCCGAGGTCGAGGCCGCCGACGCGCGCCGCGGCTGTATGCAGGATCGCAAAGCCGTTCCAGCCGTCCTTGACGACGCCGAGCGAAGCGGCGGCCCTGGCGGCGAGGGACAGAACGGCGAGGCCGTCCGGCCGCGCGAGGGCGCCCTGGCCGATGATGAACATCGGCTTCTCCATCTTCGCCGGCCCGTGCTCGGCGAAAGCAGCGAGCGTCTCCGGTCCGGCGCCGAGATAGGCGTAGTCGTAGGTGAGGTCCGCCTTCTCGCCGATGACGGCGATCTTGAAGCCGCCCTTCAGCCAGCGCTTGCGGATGCGGGCGTTGAGAACAGGCGCTTCGCGGCGCGGATTGGCGCCAATGATCATGAGGCCGTCCGACGCCTCGATCCCCGCGATGGAGGGATTGAATAAATAACTGGCGCGGCCGAATCTCGGATCGAGCGCGGTCCCGTCCTGGCGGCAATCGAGCGACACGGCGCCGAGACTCTCGAACAGGGATTGCAGCGCGAACATCTCCTCGATGGCGACGAGGTCGCCGGCGATGGCGCCGATGCGGGCCGGCGGCGCCGCCTTGATCTTTTCGGCGATGAGGGCGAAGGTCTCGCGCCATGTCGCGGGGCGCAACTTGCCGCCTTCGCGCACATAAGGCTTGTCGAGGCGCTTCGTCTTCAGGCCATCGACGATCTGCCGCGCCTTGTCGGAGATCCACTCCTCATTCACCGCGTCATTGGCGCGCGGCAGGATGCGCATCACTTCGCGGCCGCGCGTATCGACGCGGATCGCCGAGCCGAGCGCATCCATGACGTCGATCGATTCAGTCTTGACCAGTTCCCACGGCCTCGCCTTGAAGGAATAGGGCTTGGGCAACAGCGCGCCGACGGGACAGAGATCGGCGACATTGCCCTGCAGCTCCGACCCCATAGCGGTTTCGAGATAGGTCGTGATCTCCATATCCTCGCCGCGCCCGATCGCGCCCATGTCGCCGGTGCCGGCGACCTCCGCCGTGAAGCGGACGCAGCGCGTGCAATGGATGCAGCGGTTCATCGAGGTGCGCACCAGCGGCCCGATATATTTATCTTCGACGGCGCGCTTGTTTTCGGCGTAGCGCGAGGAGTCGAAGCCGAAGGCCATGGCCTGATCCTGCAGATCGCATTCGCCGCCCTGATCGCAGATCGGGCAGTCGAGCGGATGATTGATGAGCAGGAACTCCATGACGCCTTCGCGCGCCTTCTTCACCATCGGCGAATTGGTGAGAACGACGGGCGGCTCGCCATTGGGGCCCGGACGCAGATCCTTGACCGCGACGGCGCAGGAGGCCGATGGTTTCGGCGGACCGCCCTTCACCTCGACGAGGCACATGCGGCAATTGCCGGCGATCGACAGACGTTCGTGATAGCAGAAGCGCGGAATCTCGGCGCCGGCCTGCTCGCAGGCCTGCAGCAGGGTGTATTCGGGCGGAACGTCGACCTCGACTCCGTCAACGATGATCTTGCTCATGCCCTGTCCTTGATGCGGCGATCGATCTTGTGGTTCAGCCGCCGTGCAGCGATTGCGCCGGCGGCGGCTCTCCTCACGGCCATGCCCCTACTCCGCCGCGACATGATAGCCCGCCGCCGGTTCGGAATGCGGATTGGCGGCGTATTGGTCGATGCGCTTTTCGATCTCAGGCCGGAAATGGCGGATGAGGCCCTGCACCGGCCAGGCGGCGGCGTCGCCGAGCGCGCAGATGGTGTGGCCCTCGATCTGGGTCGTCACTTCGAGCAGCATGTCGATCTCGCGTTTCTGCGCGCGCCCTTCCGCCATGCGGGTGACGACGCGCCAGAGCCAGCCGGTGCCCTCGCGGCACGGCGTGCACTGGCCGCAACTCTCATGCTTGTAGAAATAGCTGAGGCGCGCGATGGCGCGGATAATGTCCGTCGATTTATCCATGACGATGACGGCCGCCGTGCCAAGGCCAGATTTCAGATCGCGCAGCGTGTCGAAATCCATCGCCGCGTCGATGATCTGATGGGCGGGAACGCAGGGCACCGAGGAGCCGCCGGGGATGACGGCGAGCAGATTGTCCGTTCCGCCGCGCACGCCGCCGCAATGCTTATCGATCAGTTCGCGGAACGGGATCGACATGGCCTCCTCGACATTGCACGGCTTGTTGACGTGGCCGGAGATGCAGAAGAGCTTGGTGCCGGAATTGTTCTTGGCGCCGAAGCTTGAAAACCAGGCGGCGCCGCGGCGCAGGATGGTTGGCGCGACGGCGATCGATTCCACATTGTTGACGGTGGTCGGACAGCCGTAGAGGCCCATATTGGCCGGGAACGGCGGCTTGAGGCGCGGCATGCCTTTCTTGCCTTCGAGCGATTCGAGCAGCGCCGTCTCCTCGCCGCAGATATAGGCCCCGGCGCCGCGATGGACGAAGATGTCGAACGGCCAGCCGTGGATATTGTCCTTGCCGACGAGGCGCGCCGCATAGGCCTGCGCGATCGCCGCCTCGAGCCGGTCGGCCTCGAAGATATATTCGCCGCGCACATAGACGTAGCAGGCGTGCGCCTCCATCGCGAAACAGGCGATGAAACAGCCCTCGATCAGGAGATGCGGATCATTGCGCATGATCTCGCGGTCCTTGCAGGTGCCGGGTTCGGATTCATCCGCGTTGACGACAAGATGGGACGGCCGCGCCTCGTCAGCCTTCGGCATGAAGGACCATTTGAGCCCCGTGGGGAAGCCCGCGCCGCCGCGCCCGCGCAGCCCCGAGGCCTTCATCTCGGCGATGATCCAATCCTTGCCTTTTTCAATCAGATCCTTGGTGCCGTCCCAGGCGCCGCGCGCGCGCGCGCCTTTGAGGCCCCAGTCGCCGAAGCCGTAGAGGTTGGTGAAGATGCGGTCTTTATCTTCGAGCATGGCTTCGACCTCAAAAGAGCTTCGGATCGAGCGGCGTGGACGGACCGCTGAAGGGGCCGCTGTGGCCGTCATCGCCGTAAAAAGAGGCGAGGCTGGTGAGGGGGCCCGCGGGTTCGGAGGAGACTCTGCCCGTCTGCGAGCCGACGCGCACGGGATTTCCGGCCGCCAGATCGTCGAGCAATTTGGCGAAATTCTCGGGCGTCAGATCTTCGTAGTAATCATCATTGATCTGCACCATGGGCGCATTGCAGCAGGCGCCGAGACATTCGACCTCGGTCCAGGAAAACAGGCCATCGGCCGTCACCTGCCCCGGCTCGCCGACGCGGGCCCTGAGGACGGCCTTGATCGCATCCGAGCCGCGCAACAGGCAGGGCGTCGTGCCACAGAGCTGCACGAAGAACTTGCCGACGGGGGCGAGGTTGAACATCGTGTAGAAGGTCGCGATCTCCAGCACGCGGATGTAGGGCATGCCGAGCTTGTTGGCGACGGCCTCGATCGCCGGCCGCGGCAGCCAGTAATCATTCTGCTTTTGCGCGCGCCACAGCAGCGAGATCACCGCCGAGGCCTGACGCCCCTCCGGGTATTTCTTGATGATCGCCTCGCTCCACGCCTCGTTTTCGGGCGTGAAGGCGAAGGATTCGGGCTGAATTTCGGCGAGCCTTCGAACGGACATCAACAACACTCACAAGTCAGGGCGCTGCGGCCCGAGACTGGGACAAAAGGCGCGCGCGAATGCTTGCCCGTGGAAGTCAGCGCGCTCACCGGTCCACCTCGCCAAACACGATGTCGATCGAGCCGAGAATCGCGCTGACATCCGCCAGCATCGATTTGCGGCAGAGGAAATCCATCGCGGCGAGATGGGCGAAGCCGGGCGCGCGAATCTTGCAGCGATAGGGCCGGTCCGTGCCGTCGGCAACGAGATAGACGCCGAATTCGCCCTTCGGCGCCTCGACCGCGGCGTAGACTTCGCCGGCCGGCACATGGAAGCCTTCGGTGAACAGCTTGAAATGATGGATCAGCGCCTCCATCGAGCGCTTCATCTCCGCGCGGGACGGCGGCGCGACCTTGCCCTTGGCCAGCACCGGCCCCTGCCCGCCAGGCTCGCGAAGCTTGGCAATCGCCTGCCTCATGATTTTGACCGACTGCCGCATCTCCTCCATGCGAATGACCTGCCGGTCGTAATTATCGCCATGGCGTCCGACCGGAATGTCGAAATCCATTTCCTCATAGCACTCGTAGGGCTGCGCCTTGCGCAGATCCCACGCCGCGCCGGAGCCGCGCACCATGACGCCGGAAAAGCCCCAGCGCCAGCAATCCTCAAGGCTGACGACGCCGATATCGACATTGCGCTGCTTGAAGATGCGGTTGTCGATGAAAAGCGCCGTGAGATCGTCGCAGGTCTTGAGGAAGGGATCGCACCAAGCCTCGATATCGTCGATTAGCTTGGGCGGGATGTCCATATGCACGCCGCCGGGGCGGAAATAATTGGCGTGCAGCCGCGCGCCCGAGGCGCGCTCGTAGAACACCATCAGCTTTTCGCGCTCTTCGAAACCCCATAGCGGCGGGGTGAGCGCGCCGACGTCCATCGCCTGCGTCGTGACGTTCAGGAGATGCGACAGGATGCGGCCGATCTCGCAGAAAAGCACGCGCAGCAATTGCGCCCGGCGCGGCACTTCGAGGCCGAGCAGCTTCTCGATGGCGAGGCAGAAGGCGTGCTCCTGATTCATCGGCGCGACATAATCGAGCCGGTCGAAATAGGGCACGTTCTGCAGATAGGTGCGCGCCTCCATCAGCTTTTCGGTGCCGCGATGGAGCAGGCCGATATGCGGATCGACGCGCTCGACGACTTCGCCGTCGAGTTCGAGCACGAGGCGCAGAACGCCATGGGCGGCCGGGTGCTGCGGGCCAAAATTGATCGTGAAATTACGGACCGGAGAGTCGTTCATCTAGGTCTCGTTCTCGGGCTGTTTCACGCGGAAGGTCTTGGGTGTCGGAATCGGTCGGTCGCGCATCAGTTCGGATTGGATTTGGCTTTCTCGTCGCCGGGGAGGACATAGTCGATCGCCCCCTCCCATGGCGAGAGGAAGTCGAAGCTGCGGAACTCCTGCGGGAGTTGCACCGGCTCGTAAAGGACGCGCTTCTGCTCGTCGTCGTAACGCACCTCGACATAGCCCGTCATCGGAAAATCCTTCCGCAGCGGATGGCCGTCGAAGCCGTAATCGGTGAGCAGCCGGCGCAAATCGGGATGGCCCGAAAAATAGACGCCGAAGAGATCGTAGGTCTCGCGCTCGAACCAGTCGGCCGCCGGATAAAGGCCACTGAGCGAGGGCACAGGCGTCTCCTCGTCGGTCGCAACCTTGACGCGGATGCGGCGATTGTGTTTCGGCGACAGAAGATGCGTCACGACGTCGAAACGCTTTTCGCGCGACGGATAATCGACGGCGGTGAGATCGATGAAGCAGAGGAAGAGGCAGGACGGGTCGTCGCGCAGATAAGTCACAGTCTCGATCAGATCATTGAGGCCGACGGTCAAGGTGAGTTCGCCAAAGGCGACGCTCGGCACGGCCCGGCCCTGAAGCGCCGCGGCGATGGCGTCGCCGAGATGTTGCAGATCGTCGTCCATCTCAACCCTTCTGATTTCGCGCCCGCGGCCGATTGGCGCAGCGCAAGATCAACACAAGTTTCCAATCGCGGGGGCCCGCGAAGGGCGCAAAATTTCCAAGTCTCACCCGCGCAGCATGACCTTGGTCGAAAAGTCAACGCCGCTTCGGAATCTTGCCCTAGCGCTCGATCGTTCCGGTGCGGCGGATTTTCTTTTGCAGGAGCAGAATTCCGTAAAGAAGTGCTTCCGCCGAGGGCGGACAGCCAGGGACATAGATATCGACGGGCACGATCCGGTCGCAGCCGCGCACGACCGAATAGGAATAGTGATAATAGCCGCCGCCATTGGCGCAGGAGCCCATGGAGATGACATAGCGCGGCTCGGGCATCTGGTCATAGACCTTGCGCAAGGCGGGCGCCATTTTATTGGTCAGCGTGCCGGCGACGATCATGACGTCGGACTGGCGCGGCGAACCGCGCGGCGCGAAGCCGAAGCGCTCGACGTCATAGCGCGGCATCGAGGCCTGCATCATCTCGACCGCGCAGCAGGCGAGGCCGAAAGTCATCCACATCAGCGAGCCGGTGCGCGCCCAGTTGATCAGTTCGCCGGTCGTCGTGACCAGAAAACCCTTGTCGGCAAGTTCATTGTTGATCGCGCGAAAATAGGGGTCGTCCGGCTTAAGCAGCCGGTCGGTCGCCGGGCCGATCCCGCCGGCGGCGGCGAGCGCGGCGCGTTCCTCAGGCGCTGAGATCAATCCCATTCGAGCGCGCCCTTTTTCCATTCGTAGACGAAGCCGACGGTGAGAATCCCGAGGAACGCCATCATCGCCCAGAAGCCGAACGCGCCGGCCTGCCGAAACGCGGCGGCCCAGGGAAACAGGAAGGCGACTTCGAGATCGAAAATGATGAACAGCAGCGACACCAGATAAAAGCGCACGTCGAACTGCATGCGGGCGTCGTCGAAGGCGTTGAAGCCGCATTCATAGGCGGAGAGCTTTTCCGAATCCGGCGCCTTGAAGGCGAGGATGAAGGGCGCGGCCAGGAGAGCGGCGGATATGACGGCGGCGATGGCCATGAAGACCACGAGGGGGAGATATTGATCGAGAAGACTCGGCATGAACAAGCTCGGTCTGGACCGGCGAGGCCGGTAGGAGTCGCCGGCGCGAAAGGGGTGCGCCCCTCATTCTGCGGCGATGCAGCGATCCGTAGCCCAGCGCCAATCGCAGCGCAAGATGATGTTTTGAACGCGCCCGCGCCCGGCTGGCGCGAATCTGCTTAAACCCGCGTCAAGGAGGCTGCTTTGTCGCAGCGCAAAAGTGATATGGCGTGAATTTGCGCCATCCATGCGGCGCAAGATCCTGAATGGCGGAAGATCCGATATGGCGAGAGAGACGGGACTCGAACCCGCGACCTCCGGCGTGACAGGCCGGCGCTCTAACCAACTGAGCTACTCCCCCGCAAATGCGGGCGTCGAGGACGGCCACATCGGGAAGAAGCCGGATAGGATAGGCGCGCGTTGAAGTCAAGCAAGAACGCTCCCGCCGCGAAGATAGCGCAGGCGCCGTCCAACGCCGACAAGCGCAGGACGGCGTCTTGATCACACGCGGCGGCGACGCGCCTCGCGCCGTTTATGCCGACTTATTTTTCGATGCGAGGCGTATGAGGCGTTGGCGGCAATGCGCCCGGTTCAAACGCACCGGACAGGATCAGCGCCGCCAACAGAATCGCCGCGACCATGGCGATGACCGATATGATGAACCATCGAACGGTTTTCGCATATTCAATCTCGTCGTCGTCCGCGATCCTCAGGGACCTGAAAAGCGCGAAAATCTCGATCAGGATCGGAATGATCAAGACCGCCGCGGCCGCGATGGATCGCGGCGTCCACTCGCCCGGCGCGTCAAACACCCAGCCGCGCAGGAACGTCAGCGAGAAACCGATGAAGATCGTGATCGAATTGCCGATGCCCTGACGATAGCCATTCGGAATGGGGCGCCGAGGGCGTTCGGAGCCGGAATCAGGCGACGACATGGGCGAGCGATCCTTGATGATGGGCGCGCGGGGCGCGGGAGAGTACGCGGGCGCGCCCGTCCATGGCCCCCGCACCGCACAGGGCGGCGCAATTGCTTTGTTTCATATCCAATTGCTTTTGTTTCATATCAATGAGTATTCATCAAGAAACAGTCAGGCTGGCGCCAGTTCGCATCCTGCGCGGCGGGCGCCGTTATTTTCAGGATTCACAATTCATAAGGGGGGCTTCCATGAAACGACGTTTCGCTGAAACGGCAATGATGTTTCTCGCCGTGGCGGGGATCGCGACTGACGCCCGGGCGCAGAATTCGGCGCGCAGCTATCCGCCCGATCTCAAAAATTATGCGCGGCCAATCGCTCCCGGGGAGGTGAGGCCTTTGCGTAGCGCGCGTACGCTGTCGCCGCTTGTCGTGACGCCGACCGTCGTCGATGCTGTCGTCAATAATACCGACGCGACTCTGAAAAACACCGACACTTTCAACGACGGCGAGGTCAGCATCGCCGTCGATCCGCTCAACGTAAACCGCATCGTTATGACCGCCTTCTCATCGAGCTGGGGCGCCACCGCAGCGCTTTGGCTCTCCACCAATGGCGGTTCGACCTGGACGAAAGAATTCTCGATCAATCCGCCGCCCGGCGCTGCCGGCCTTGCCGGCTGCCCCTGCGACCAGACAATCGATTTTGGCCATTCGGCCCCCCTCGCAGCCGCGTTCCTCTCCTATAATCCCAACAATGTCTACAGCGCCCGCAGCAGCGCTCTGACGAGCGCGACAGGGGCGTTCAGCTTTTTCACGGTGGGCGGCGTCGCGCAGGCGGTCAACCATCTGGGGGCACCCGGTAGCAACGTCGATCAACCCTGGCTGCTCGTTGGCCCAGGGCCGTCCCACATGGCCGGCATGAGGCTGGCGAAGACGGAAAATGTCTATGTCGCCTATGATGATTTCGGCACGGGCGGCGATGACGGCGGCCCCACCGTTGCCGGTTCCGGCACTGGAATCACCGAGTTTCCCATGCGCGTCGCCGTGGCGACGGCTACCGATCCGTTGCGCTTCACCGTCGACAATAGCGACGGAAACGGCACCGGCTACGTCAATCCCGGCCATCGCCTGGCGATCGACCCGCGGTCCGGCGTCGTCTATGGCCTGTTCCAGCGCCGCATCAAACCCGGCGACGGCGGCTCGCAAAACATCGACTATATGCTCAATCGCTCCACCGACTATGGCAAGACGTGGCGACTGAACGGCAGTTCAACCGGCATCATCGTCGCCAATGCCGACAGCACGCAGCCGCAGCCCAAGTTCTGCACCGTCAACGCGCTGCTCGGCGGCGCCGACCATGCCGCGGTGGATCCTGTGACCGGCGACGTGGTTTACGTTTATGGCAGCCGCGATTCCACGACCCACAACGATCGGTTGGCGCTGCGACGTTTGACGCCAAACGCCTCCGGCGGCCTTGACATTGGGTCAGAGCATTTCGTCACCGGACAGGTTGTCGCCGCCATCCCATCCGTCGCCATCGCGGCGAACCGCACGATCGGCGTTTTCTATTACACCTGCGACGATACGGCGGGGTATCCGACCTTCTCGGCGCATTTCAGCACAAGCACGGACCTCGGCGCCTCATTCACCGACCGCGTGCTTGAAACCTTCCACTCGCCGGCGACCGACGATGGCAACGACACGCAGAGAGTGCTTGGCGATTATATGCAGGTCAAAACGGTCGGGAACACTTTCTTTGGCGGCTTCACCGGAAACGGCGTGCCGTTTGGTCGCAGCTTCTCCAATAACGACCCGATCTTCTTCAAGCTGTCCGCGCAATAAGCCGGCTACGGCGCCAACTCCAGGCAGCTAAACGGGGGCTGCGCGCCTGAGATCGAGCTGCCCGAATAGGCGATGACGGTGATACGGGCGCCAGCCCGAAGCGTTCGGGCGGCGTCAAATGCGCCGTCCGTCACCATTATCGACGCCGGGGCCGCAGCCCGATCGGGCAAAATGGTCAGGAATTTCCCTCCCCCCGCCGTTTCGCCGCGCGATTGATAGACGCCGGTCAGACTTTCGTAGCGGGCGCCGTATTTATCGACGGGTCGCGGACATGAGCCCGGCGCGCCGATTGCTTCGGCCTTCGCGGCCAGCGCAAGAGCCGGGACAAGCATGATGGCCACGACGGCGATTGCGGATGCTGGACCAGACCGGCTCATGGAAATTCGCGCCATCTGCTTCCCGGCCGGCAAGCCGACGCGCGGCCCCGGCTTATGCGATCTTGGTGGGCGGTGACGGGCTCGAACCGCCGACCCTCTCGGTGTAAACGAGATGCTCTACCAACTGAGCTAACCGCCCGCGCCGCCAGCTTCCGGCCGACGGGATTAGACACAGCTTGCCGCCCCGGTCAACGGTGACATCCGCCGCGCTCCGCAGTGAAAAGGGCCGCAACTCGCGTCACGGCCCCTTTCTTCAAATGAAGCGCCCGCTTCAGTGGGCGCGGCCTTAGTGAGCGATAGCGCCTGACGCGTCATCCTCGGAGACAAGCGGGCGGGCGGCCTTCAAGTCCTCCTCCCAGACGATCGGCTTCGGCTGACGGATCAGCGCATGCTGCAGCACTTCATCCATGCGCGCGACAGGCACGATCTCCAGCGCGTTCTTCACCGAGGCCGGAATATCGACCAGATCCTTGGCGTTCTCCTCCGGAATCAGCACCTTCTTGAGGCCGCCGCGCAGAGCCGCGAGCAGTTTCTCCTTGAGGCCGCCGATCGGCAGGATTCGACCGCGCAAGGTGATCTCGCCGGTCATGGCGATGTCGCGCCGGATCGGAATGCCGGTGATGATCGAGACGATCGCGGTCGCCATGGCGACGCCCGCGGAGGGGCCATCCTTCGGCGTCGCGCCTTCCGGCACGTGCACATGGATGTCGCGGCGATCGAACATTGGCGGTTCGATGCCGAAATCCACCGCGCGCGAGCGGACATAGGAAGCCGCCGCCGAAATCGACTCCTTCATGACCTCACGGAGATTTCCCGTCACGGTCATGCGGCCTTTGCCGGGCATCATCACGCCTTCGATCGTCAGCAATTCGCCGCCGACCTCGGTCCAGGCGAGTCCCGTCACGACGCCGACCTGATCCTCGGTCTCGGCCTCGCCATAGCGGAAGCGCGGCACGCCGAGATAATCAGGAATATTTTCGGCCGTCACCTTCACGGTTTTCTGCTTGGTCTTGGCGGTCAGAATCTCCTTCACCGCCTTGCGCGCCAGCTTCGACACTTCGCGCTCAAGGTTGCGCACGCCCGCCTCGCGGGTGTAGCGCCGGATCAGCAGGATGAGGCCCTCGTCGTCGATCGACCATTCCGAGTCGGAAAGGCCGTGCTTGCGCAGCGCCGCCGGGATCAGATGGCGCCTTGCGATCTCGATCTTCTCATCCTCGGTGTAGCCGGCGATGCGGATGATCTCCATGCGGTCCATGAGCGGCGCCGGGATGTTCAGCGTATTCGCCGTCGTCACGAACATCACGTTCGAAAGATCGTAATCGACCTCGAGGTAATGATCGTTGAACGAATGGTTCTGCTCCGGGTCCAGCACCTCGAGCAGCGCGGAAGATGGATCGCCGCGGAAATCCATTCCCATCTTGTCGATTTCGTCGAGCAGGAACAAGGGGTTGGAGCTTTTCGCCTTGCGCATCGACTGAATGATCTTGCCGGGCATCGAGCCGATATAGGTGCGCCTGTGGCCGCGGATCTCCGCCTCGTCGCGAACGCCGCCGAGCGACATGCGCACGAATTCGCGCCCCGTCGCCTTGGCGATCGACTTGCCGAGCGAGGTCTTGCCGACGCCGGGCGGACCGACGAGGCAGAGGATCGGCCCGGTCAATTTATTGGCGCGGGTCTGCACGGCGAGATATTCGAGGATGCGCTCCTTGACTTTTTCAAGCCCGAAATGCTCGGCGTCGAGCACGTTTTCGGCGATGCCAAGGTCCTTCTTGACCTTGGAGCGCTTGTTCCACGGGATCGACAGCAGCCAGTCGAGATAGTTGCGCACCACGGTCGCCTCGGCCGACATCGGCGACATCTGCCGCAGCTTCTTCAACTCGGCGGTCGCCTTGTCGCGGGCCTCCTTGGAGAGCTTGGTCGTTTTGATGCGCTCGTCGAGCTCGGCGAGATCGTCCTTGCCGTCCTCGTCGCCCAGCTCTTTCTGGATCGCCTTCATCTGCTCGTTGAGATAATATTCGCGCTGGGTCTTCTCCATCTGGCGCTTGACGCGCGTGCGGATGCGCTTCTCGACCTGCAGCACCGAGATTTCGCCCTCCATCAGCGCAAGGCACTTTTCCAGCCTCTTGGTGATCGAGGTCGTCTCCAGCACGGCCTGCTTGTCGGCGATCTTGACGGCGAGATGCGAGGCGATGGTGTCCGCGAGCTTGGCGTAATCCTCGATCTGGGTCGCGGCAGCCGCGACCTCCGGCGAAATCTTCTTGTTCAGCTTGACGTAGCCCTCGAACTCCGCGACGACGGAACGCGCAAGCGCCTCGACCTCGATCTTGTCGACCGGATCGTCGGCGATCGATTCAGCGTCCGCCTCGTAGAATTCTTCCGTCCTAGTGTAGCCCTGCACCCTGGCGCGGACCTGACCCTCGACGAGGACCTTCACGGTGCCGTCGGGCAGCTTCAGCAATTGCAGGACCGAGGCCAGCGTGCCGGTCGTGAAAATCGCGTCCGTCGCCGGATCATCGTCCGACGCGTTCATCTGGGTCGCGAGGAGAATGAGGCTGTCCGCCTTCATCACCTCCTCAAGGGCGCGAATCGATTTTTCGCGGCCGACGAACAGCGGCACGATCATATGCGGGAACACGACGATGTCGCGCAGGGGAAGGACGGGATAGCTCTCGACTGCGCCGGGCGCGGCGGGTTCACGCTTCTGGGTCATTGTTCTTTCCTATCTCGAAACGCGCTCCGATTTCATTTGATCCGCGGCGCAGACGCGCCCCGGACCAGATGCGCCATATCAAATTTGGCTAAATTCGGCGGGCTGGAAACATTACCAAATCTAGATGGAAACGAGCGCCTGGCGTTTCAAGCGCCCGTCACAATTGTCGCATGCAAGCGCCGGACCTCTCTCCGAGCCCTCGCCGCGCGGGACCAGGGCGCGCCCGCCGCATTCATCGTCAGGCGCTCGCGCCGCCGCTCTTCTCGTTGCGGTCGGCGTAGATGTAGAGAGGGCGCGATTTGCCCTCGACCACATCGGGGCCGATGACCACCTGCTCGACGCTTTCAAGGCCCGGCAGATCGAACATGGTGTCGAGCAGGATGCCCTCCATGATCGAGCGCAGGCCGCGCGCGCCGGTGCGCCGTTCGATGGCCTTCTTGGCGACGACGTTCAGCGCCTCGTCCTGGAAGGTCAGCTCGGTATTTTCCATTTCGAACAGGCGCTGATACTGCTTGACCAGAGCGTTCTTCGGCTCGGTCAGGATCTTTTTCAGCGCCTCTTCGTCGAGATCCTCAAGCGTCGCGATGACCGGCAGGCGGCCGACGAATTCGGGGATCAGGCCAAACCTCAGCAGATCCTCCGGCTCGACCTTGCGGAAGATTTCGCCGGTGCGGCGATCGTCCGGCGACTGCACGGTGGCCGAGAAGCCGATCGAGGTGCCGCGCCCGCGCATCGAAATGATCTTTTCGAGACCGGCGAAAGCGCCGCCGCAGATGAACAGGATGTTCGTCGTATCGACCTGCAGGAACTCCTGCTGGGGATGCTTGCGGCCGCCCTGCGGCGGCACCGAAGCCACCGTCCCCTCCATGATCTTGAGGAGCGCCTGCTGCACGCCTTCGCCCGACACGTCGCGGGTGATCGAGGGATTGTCGGATTTGCGCGAAATCTTGTCGATCTCGTCGATATAGACGATGCCGCGCTGCGCCCTCTCGACATTGTAGTCGGAGGCCTGCAGCAGCTTCAAAATGATGTTCTCGACATCCTCGCCGACATAGCCCGCTTCGGTCAGGGTCGTCGCATCCGCCATGGTGAATGGCACGTCGAGGATGCGGGCGAGCGTCTGGGCGAGCAGCGTCTTGCCCGAACCGGTCGGCCCGATCAGCAGGATGTTGGACTTCGCCAGCTCGACGTCATTGTGCTTCGTCGCGTGATTCAGCCGCTTGTAGTGATTGTGTACGGCGACCGACAGGACGCGCTTGGCCTGCGGCTGCCCGATCACATAATCGTCGAGCACCTTGCAGATTTCCTTGGGCGTCGGGATGCCGTCGCGGCTCTTGACCAGAGAGGATTTGTTCTCCTCCCGGATAATATCCATACAAAGCTCGACGCATTCATCGCAGATGAACACCGTCGGACCGGCAATCAGTTTGCGGACCTCATGCTGGCTCTTGCCACAGAAGGAGCAATAGAGCGTATTTTTCGCGTCGCCGCCGCCGACCTTCGTCATGGATAGTCTCCGTACCGACCGAAATCATGTGCGAATCTCGGTCATGCTGATGGACGCAGATGCGAATCTGAAACGATCCGGGCGCCGCTGAGGCCGGCGGATCCGCACACGACCAGCCGTTTAGTCACTTCCCCGCTTCGTTCTCCTTCAAACTGCGCCTCGAAATGAAATGCAATCATGTTCGCGGCGGAGAAGCAAGGCCTTGCGTCGCCTGAGCCGGCTCAGCTTTCGTTGCGTCATATAGACACTGAAGCCGAATCGACGATTTAAGGTCTTGCCTTGGTCTATTTGACGGGCCTGAGGAAAAAAAACCCGCAATTAAACGCAAAAATTATAGGCAAAAACCGCGCCACGCTTTGCGCGGGAACAACCGGGCGCGGCGAAAGCAGAACCCGAGGAGCTTCGCTGCGACACGCCAAGCCCTTGAAAGGGCTTGGTTCATGATCTCGCTCCGGCGCTCGGCTCAGAAAATTTTAACCAAATATTTCTTTTTTATTTCTTTTCGGCGCCAGGCCCATCATCCGGCCTTTTTGCAATGACGACATCGACGATGCCGAAATCCTTGGCGTCGTCCGCCGACATGAAATGGTCGCGGTCGAGCGTTTTCTCAATGGTGTCGTAGTCGCGGCCGGTATGCTTCACATAAATATCGTTCAGCCGTTTCTTCACCTTCATGATGTCTTCGGCGTGGCGCAGAATGTCCGAGGCCTGTCCCTGGAAGCCGCCAGACGGCTGATGCACCATGATTCGGGCGTTGGGGAGCGCAAACCGCGCCCCGGCCTCGCCAGCGGCGAGAAGCAGCGAACCCATCGAGGCGGCCTGGCCGACGCAGAGCGTCGAGACTTTCGGCCGGATGAACTGGATGGTGTCGTAGATCGCTAGGCCCGAGGTCACCACGCCGCCCGGCGAATTGATGTACATCGAGATCTCTTTCTTCGGGTTTTCGGCCTCGAGGAAGAGCAGCTGGGCGATGATCACCGACGCCATATTGTCCTCAACCTGACCGGTGAGGAAAATGATGCGCTCGCGCAGCAGGCGGGAATAGATGTCGAACCCGCGTTCGCCGCGGCTCGTATTCTCGATGACCTGCGGAATCAGGTAGTTGGCGTAAATATCAAGCGGGTCGCGGTCGCGCATTGCGGATTCTTCCTTGTTTTCGACGAGTGGAGCCTGGCTGTCGCGGGAAGCCCGGCAAGAATCAGGCCGACCATCGATTGGAACGGACGCGCTTCAGTAGATAAGCGCTTCCGTCCGGTTGACAACGGGCTCATCGAAAAGAGCAGCCGTCGAGAAGGCGGATCAGGCCGGCGCGCCGCCTTCGGCCGCCGCATCCGCCACAGGCGCCGCTTCGTCCTCGTCCTCGTCATCGAACGCCAGCAGCTCTTCTTTCGAAACCGTCTTGTCGGTCACTTTCACGAGGGCGAGGATGTGGTCGACGACCTTCTCCTCGTAGAGCGGAGCCCTGATCTCGGCCCGCGCCTCGGGATTTTTCTGGTAATAATCCCAGACCACCTTTTCCTGTCCGGGGTAGGAGCGCACGCGCGCGATCAGAGCCTGGCCGAATTCATCGTCGGAAATCGTGACGCCGGCCTTTTCGCCAATATCGGCGAGCAACAGACCAAGACGCACGCGGCGTTCGGCGATCCTCTGGTACTCGGCGCGGGCGGCCTCCTCGGTGGTGCCTTCGTCCTCGAAGCTGCGGCCGCTCTGGCCCTGCTCGGCGGCCACGCGGCGCCACACCTGATCGAATTCCTGCGTCACCAGCCCTTCGGGCAGTTCAAAGGAATATTTTTTGTCGAGCGCGTCGAGAAGTTCGCGCTTCCATTTGCGACGGGAGGCGGCGGCGTAGTCGCGCGCGATATTCGCCTTGATCGATTCTTTCAGCTTGTCGAGATCCTCAAGGCCGAAGCCTTTCGCCAGTTCGTCGTCGATCGCGACATCGCGCGGCGCGGCGACTCCCTTGAGCGTCACGTCGAAGGTCGCGGCCTTGCCGGCCAGATGCGCCGCGGAGTAATCCTCCGGGAAGGAGACCGTGACGGCCCGGCTCTCACCGACCGCAAGCCCTTCGAGCTGCGACTCGAAGCCCGGGATGAAGCTGCCGCTCCCGAGCACGAGATCCTGCCCTTCGCCTGATCCGCCCTCAAAAGCCTCGCCGTCGATCTTGCCGACAAAATCGATCGTCACCTTGTCGCCATTCGCGGCGACGGCGTTGTCGCCCTCCTTGGGCGTGAAGGCCCGGCTCTGCTCGGCGAGACGCTTCAGCACCTCGTCGACCTCGGAATCCGCGACGTCAGCGCCGAGGCGCACGATCTCGACGTCGTCGAAGCCGCCGACCTCGATCTTTGGCAGAACCTCCATCGCAATGGTGAAGGCGAAATCGGCGCTCGCCTCGAAGGCCTTTTCCAGTTCGTCCTGTTCGCCGGGAAAATCGAATTTCGGCTGCGCCGCCGGACGCAGGGCGTTGTCCTCGATGATCTTGCGATGCGCCTCGTTGACGGCCTCCTGCACGACTTCCGTCATCACCGAACGGCCGTAGAGCCGCTTCAGATGCGCCACCGGCACCTTGCCCGGGCGAAAGCCGTTGATGCGCGCTTTGGCCTGCAGCTCGGTAAGCTGGCCTTCGAGGCGGGTCGCGAGGTCGGTCGCGGGAAGCACCACCTTGAATTCGCGCTTGAGGCCCTGCGAGAGGGTTTCGGTGACTTGCATCGTTTGAGTGACCTTTTTGAACGCTTCGCCTGCTTAAAAAACAATCTTCGACCCGGACCGCCCGGACCAAACCTGTGCTACGCCCGGAAATCGCCGGATGATGGTGCGGGCGGAGGGACTCGAACCCCCACGATTTTCACCACCGGAACCTAAATCCGGCGCGTCTACCAGTTCCGCCACGCCCGCGCGAGACTCTTTCAAGCCCCCTTCGGCGGACCAACGAAATCGCCCGAAATCGCCGAGAGCGGGTCGCGCTCTATAGCAATCGGCGCAAACCGATGCAGCAAAAAAAAGCACAATTAGGCTGGAGGGCGAAAAATGGCAAATTTGGCCGATGGCGGCGCCGGCGCCCGCGCCGCGCTTGCCAAAGCCGCCGCTTCGCCCGTAAACCGGGCCGGACGGCAAGTCGATCGAGATCGACGCGGAGCCGACGCCCCTCCCTCAACCTTTCCGTCTCGAACCCGCAGTGCGTCGATGCCCGCAAAACCCATCAGCCGCCGGCGTTTTCTCGGATCGAGTCTGGGCTCAAGCGTCGCGATCAGCCTTTTCGATATCTCCCGCCCTTCCGCGCACGCCGGGCCGGCGCCGGACGCCGACGGCTTCTTCGTTCTGGAGGCCCGGCCCGGAACGCTCCGCCTGCTGCCCGAACCCGCGGCGGAAACGCCCGTCTGGACCTATGATGGCGAGGTTCCCGGCCCGCTGCTGCGCTATAAAAAAGGCGAGGAGGTCAAGGTCCGGCTCGTCAACAGGCTGACGCAGCCAACGAGCCTCGCGTGGCCAGGCGTTCGCATCGCCAATGAGATGGATGGCGTCGGCGCCCTGACCCAAGCGCCCGTCGAGCCCGGCGCGAGCTTCGATTATCGCTTCACGCCGCCCGACAGCGGGCTTTTTTCCTACCGGCCGGGGGGCTCGCCCTTCGCAGCCGAACAGCTCGCCCACGGCCTTTACGGCGCGCTAATCGTCGAGGAGCCCAATCCGCCGCAGGTCGACCGCGACATGCTGGCGATCGTCGCCGACTGGCGCCTCAATAAAGAGGGCGAGATCGACGCCGATTTCGGCGCCGAGGCCGGAGACCGCGCGCTGGTCACGCTGAATTCAAAGCCGGTTCCGGTCGTGGAGACGATGGCGCCCGGGGCTCGGATCAGGCTGCGCCTCATCAGCGCCGCCAATGCGCGGATCATGTCGCTCTCCCTCGAAGGCGCGAAGCCCTGGGTTCTCGCCGTCGACGGCCAGCCCGCCGATTCTGCCTTCGAACCGGCGCGGGCGACCTTTCCTGTGGGGCCTGGCGCGCGCTTCGACATGATGTTCGATCTGCCGCGCGAGGCGGGCGGCGAGGCGCGCCTCGTTCTGAACGGCGAAAACGAGCCGGATTGCGCGCTGATCGCCTTCGTCACCGCGGGCGAGGCCCGCCCGGCCCTGCCCGCCATCGCCTCGCTCGAGCACAATCCGCTGCTGCCGACCGCGATCCGGCTGCAGGACGCAAAGCGGATCGAACTCGTCGTCGCGCCGGCCAAGGACGCGTCCGCGCCGGGCCACCCGGTCCTCTGGACCATCAATGGCGCGGCGGCTGAGGCGCTTTCCGGCAAGCCTTTGTTTTCCGTGAAGCGCGGATCGCCGGTGACGCTCGCCATCGTCAACCGCTCCGCCGTCATCCAGCAAATCCACGTCCATGGCCATGTGATGCGCCTGCTGCATGATCTCGATGACGGCTGGGAGCCCTATTGGCGCGACAGCGTGCTGATCGCGCCGGGCCGAACCAAGCATGTCGCCTTCATCGCCAACAATCCGGGCAAATGGGCGATTGAATCCCTGATCTCGGAGCCGCGGACCAGCGGCCTTTCAACCTGGTTTCTGGTTACTTGAGGCGCCGCGCGGCGGCGCACTGAAATTCGGCTACCGCACGATCTCAAAAAGTTGCAGAACTTTTTGACAGGATCACGCGGCGAAACAAAAAGATAAGCGCTATGTCGAATGAAACGATGGGCCCCATCCATGTCATCGGCGGCGGCCTCGCCGGCGCGGAGGCCGCATGGCAGATTGCGCGCCAGAACCAGCGCGTCATCCTGCATGAGATGCGCCCCGTCCGGCAGACGCCCGTGCATCGCTCGGGCGATTTCGCCGAACTCGTCTGCTCCAATTCATTCCGCGCCGATGACCCGCACGCGAGCGCCATCGGCATGCTACATCGGGAAATGCGCGCGCTCGATTCGCTCATCATGAGCGCCGCCGACGCGCATAAGCTGCCGGCGGGCGGCGCGCTCGCCGTCGATCGCGGCGCCTTCGCCGCCCATGTCACGGCCGCCGTCGCCGGCCATCCGATGATCGAGATTTTACGCGAGGAGATCGAGGGCCTGCCGCCCGCCGACTGGATGAACGTCATCATCGCCACCGGGCCGCTGACTTCACCGAAGCTCGCCGCCGCCATCGCCGCCCTGACGGGCGAGCGCGACCTCGCCTTCTTCGACGCCATCGCGCCAGTGGTCCATCGCGATTCGATCGACATGGGCAAGGCCTGGATGCAATCGCGCTACGACAAGGCGGGCCCGGGCGGAACGGGCGCGGATTACATCAATTGCCCCCTGACCAAAGAGCAGTATTACGCCTTCATCGACGCCATCAACGCCGCCGAGAAGACCGAATTCAAGGAATTCGAGGATACGCCCTATTTCAACGGCTGCCTGCCGATCGAAATCATGGTTGCGCGCGGGCCGGAGACCCTTCGGCACGGACCGATGAAGCCCTTCGGCCTCACCAATCCGCATACGCCCGGCGTCAAGTCCTACGCCGTCGCTCAGCTGCGACAGGATAACGCGCTCGGCACGCTCTATAATATGGTCGGCTTCCAGACCAAGCTGAAACATGGCGCGCAAATCGAGGTTTTCCGCACCATTCCGGGCCTCGAACAGGCGAATTTCGCGCGGCTCGGCGGCTTGCATCGCAATACCTTCCTCAATTCGCCGAAAGTGCTGGACGGGCGTTTGCGCCTCAGGGCCGATCCGCGCCTGCGCTTCGCCGGGCAGATCACCGGGTGCGAGGGCTATGTCGAAAGCGCCGCCATCGGGCTCGTCGCCGGCCGCATGGCGGCGGCGGAAGCACGCGGCGAATGCTTTTCGCCCTTGCCGGCGACGACGGCGATCGGCGCCCTGCTCAATCACATCACCGCCGGCCATATCGAAACGATCGACTCAGGACCACCGTCTTTCCAGCCAATGAACGTCAATTTCGGGCTGTTCCCGCCGCTCGTCGAAACGTACGCGTCGTCTGAAGGCAAGCGCGTGCGCGGCGCCGAGAAGGCCACCCTGAAGAAAGCCGCGATCAGCGCGCGGGGTCTGCGCGACCTCGAAGCGTGGCTCTCGGCGCCGTGCGCGGCGTGATCCCCGCCGAGGCGCAGCCAGCGTAGGAAGAGGTCTTGGGTCTTTCAAATTGATCCACACGCACCCCCGCGCCCTTGCCTTCCCGGCGCCGAACTGACACAGTTGGCGTGCCTTTTTTGATGAGACTGGCGCAATGAGCGACGAAACCTCTATCCTTGTGCTCGGCATGGACGAGCTGGCGTCCGCAGTAGCGCGAAAGCTGCATCTGGCCGGCCACGCCGTGGCCATCCATCAGCCGACGCCACCGCAGACGATTCGCCGGCGCATGGCTTTCGCCGACGCCTGGACTGATGGAGTCTGCGCCTTCGAAGGCGTCGAAGCCCATCGCGCCGACAAATCCAAGGATTTTCTCGCGGCGCTCCGCAGCGGCGCCTCCATTCCGGTGCTCCGGCATCCGTTCGAGGATGTGACGACGCGCTGGCCGTGGGACGTCATCGTCGATGCGCGCACCGGGAAAGGCGCGATCCCCGAGAAATTGCGTCACCGCGGCGATTTCACCATCGGTCTCGTGCCCGGCTATCGCGCCGGCGAGGATTGCGACGTCGTGATTGACATTGGCGCGCGCGATCCCGGGGCCGTTCACCGCCTCGGATCGATTACGCGCGAGGATAGCGCCGAAGACCAGCGATTCGCCGATGGGCGAATGCTGCTTGCGCCCCGTCATGGCGTGTTCCGCGGCATGAAGCGGCTCTGCGACCCCGTCGCGAAAGGCGACATCGTCGGTTTCGTCGGCGTGATCGAGGTGGCCGCCCCGGCGTCCGGGCGTCTGCGCGGCCTTGCGCGGGACGGCGCGGCGATGGCGCGGGGCGCCGAGATCGCGGAAATCGTCTCGCCCGGCGCCGAATTCGTCGGCATTACGCGGCGCGACAAACTGATCGCCCGAAGCGTCGCCTTCGTCATCGAAATGGAGCGCGCCGGCTTCGCGCCAATCTCGCTCGAAAATTTTCTCTGAAGCGCCCTTGTTAAGGGCGCGCTTGTCAAAGGATGGACAGGCGAAGCGCCTCTGCGAACAGGCCCGCGAACAGGATTAGCCCGGCGTCGCGGTTCGAGCGAAACAGCGTCAGCGCATCGACGCCGTCCGCCGCCTCGCCCGACTGAGGGTCGACGCCGCCCAGGGCGGCCACCTGCCAGCCGAGGTGGCAGGCAAAGCCGATCAATCCCGCCAGCGCCAGACCGCCCGCCCCTGCGGCGGCGAGCGCCGCCGCCGTCAGGATGACGCAGGCGGCGTAAAGGCATCCGACGCCGGCGCGCACGCGCGAGCCGAAAAACCGCGCCGTCGAGCCGATGCCGACGATGGCGTCGTCGCGGACGTCCTGCAGCGCATAGATCGTGTCATAGCCGATGGTCCAGAAAATCGCGCCGGCGTAGAGCAGCAGCGGGGCAGGCCCGAGCGAGCCGAACGCGGCCGCCCAGCCCATCTGGGCGCCCCAGGCGAAAGCGCAGCCGAGAACCGCCTGGGGCCATGAGGTGATGCGCTTCATGAACGGATAGGCGGCCACGATGGCTAGCGAGGAAAATCCGAGTGCGATCGAAAACCGGTTGAAGCTGAGAAGAACCGCTAGGCCGACGAGGCATTGCGCGAGGAGAAAGGCGACGGCGGCGGCGACGCTGACGCGGCCAGACGGGAGCGGGCGCTCGCGGGTGCGCTCGACCTTCGCGTCGATGTCGCGGTCGACAATGTCGTTATAGGTCGAGCCCGCGCCGCGCATGGCGATGGCGCCGACCAGAAACAGCAGGAGATCGCGCCAATGCGGCAGCGCGCCCGCGCTGGCGCTGGCGAGGGCGCTTGACTGCCAGCAGGGCAGAACCAGCAGCCACCATCCGATAGGGCGGTCGACGCGCGCCAGTTGCAGGTACGGACGCCAGGATGGCGGCGAAAGGCGCAGGACGAAGGAGTTCTTGACCGCGTCAGGAAGGCGCGCGGCGGCCCCTGTCAAAGCGGGCCGGTCGGCAGCTTCTGACCCTGCGGCAAGCCGCCCCCGGTCGCCTGCTGCTCCTGGGCTTTCTTCATCTGGGCCGCGATCTTGCACGCCTGACCGGCGACAGAGTTCGACTTGTCGGCGCTCGCGGTGATATTGCCGACGGCGTCGTCGGGAATGTTGCACCAGTCCTTGTTCTTGGTGAGATAGGCGGCGAGCTCGCGTTCGGTTCCAACCAGCGATTTCAGCTTGGGGCACGCCGCCACTGGATCCAGCTGATGATTCTTGGAACCCTTCGCGAGCTGATTGAGGGAATCGATGATGTCCTGGCGCTTTTTGCTGAGCGCCGCGATATCCGCGTTGCAATCGGCGGCGCGCGCGGTCCCGCCCACCGCAAGGCATAACGCCAATGCGCCGAAGACCGCCGCTTTACGCGCGGCCCGGAGAGGCCTAATCGCTTTCATGACTTGCACCTTTCAGCGGCGCTCGCCGCTCTTTGAAGAGCTTCAATAGCAAAAACGGGCGTTGAGAGGCAAGCCGGAGGCGATCCGGTCCCGCTCGGCGGCGCCCTCGCCGAATTAACGCCTTGGTCGACCATTGCGCCGACCTTGCGCCCGATCTTTGAGCGCGACCATGTCCGGCTATGACTTTTCTTCCCCGCGTCTCTTTGTGGACGCCCTGCTCTCGCCGCGGGCGCGCCTCGCCCTCAGCCCCACGCAGGCTAATTACCTGCGCAATGCGTTGCGGCTGCAGGACGGCGCGGAGGTTCTCGTCTTCAACGGACGCGACGGCGAGTGGCGCGCGCGGCTCGACGCGTCCAACCGCAAGAGCCCGGCGCTCGTCGCGCTCGAATGCGTCCGGGCCCAGCACCCGCCCTACGATCTGCACTATATGTTCGCGCCGTTGAAACATGCCCGCCTCGACTATATGGTGCAAAAAGCGGTGGAAATGGGGGCGGGGCGGCTTTGCCCGATCCTGACCCGCCGCACGCAGGCCGAGCGAATCAATCTTGAACGGATGCGCGCCAACGCCATCGAGGCCGCAGAGCAATGCGGCATCCTCGCGATCCCTGAGATTTCGCCGCCGATCCGCCTCGACGCCGCGCTGGCGGACTGGAGCCCCGACCGTTTGCTGGTGTTCTGCGATGAGGACGCGCCTGTGGATAACCCGATCGAGGCGCTGCGCGCCATCGCGCAGGACGCCCCGCGCTCGCTCGCCATCCTGATCGGGCCCGAGGGCGGCTTCGACCCGCAGGAGCGGCAATCCCTGCTGGCGACGCCGCATGTGCTGCGCCTGTCGCTGGGTCCGCGCATCCTGCGCGCCGATACGGCGGCCGTCGCCGCTCTGGCCTTGCTCCAGGCGGCCCTCGGCGACTGGCGAAGCCCTCGTTAAGAGATCATCAAATCGCCCCATTATAGGATCAGTCAAAGCCGCATTGAATCGGTCACCCTAGACGGATCCGTCGGCATGCGACCGCCGATGGATCGAGACCCAAAAAGCCCGGAACATTTTATGAATTTACGCGCGATCATGACCTTGGGCCCGAAGGGCGTCTTGTTGATGTCGAGCGTTTCGGCCGCGCTTTTCAGCTGCGGCACTGTCGCCCGCGCCAATGATCTTTCCGGGCGCGGCGCCTCGCCCCGCGCCCAGGCCATGTGCGCCGCCTATGGGCCCGGCTTCACGGCCATCGAAGGCAGCGATACCTGCGTCTTCATCGGCGGCCACGTGCGGGTCGGATTTGGCTCACGCGGCGGCGATTCGCCGGACACGGGCTGGGCCACCGGAACCGCCGTGCGCGTCAACGCCGCCAGTAGCTCCAGCGGCGCGCCCGGGCACCTGCGGCTGCCCGGCGACGACGATTCCGGCACGCTCGCGCGCTGACAATTTCCGCGCCTGTTCCGACCCTGAAGCGCTAAAACCTCCTTCGACGATCATGCCCGCGACGCCGGATATCCGGCGTCGGCGTTCAGTATTTGGCGACGACCGGCGCGGCCGCCACATCGCCAAACTTGTATGACGCCTGCAAGAAGCCGCCGTATCGCGACGCGGAGATACCCTCAGGCGATCGCCCTATAGCGCCCGGGAACTGGCTCGAACTGCGCTGCGCCCGGAAATCCCAATAACGCGCGCCGACGCCAACATTAATCCGATCAGTCAGCGCGTAGGACAGGACCGCCTCGGTCTGGAAACCATTATAGCCCTGGCCATAATCATACTGAGGGTTGATGTTCGCGCGCAGCCAATGGTTGTCCTTGCCGGTATAAGACATATAAGGCAGCCAGACGGCCTCGGCGTATAGTTTCAGCCGATCCGTCAGCATGACGTCGCCGCCGAGGCCGACTCGCAACGCCTGCCAATATTCCGTTTGACCCAGCGTGATCGCGCTGTTGGTTTCGGAGAGCGCATTTTCTGAGGTGGCGCTCTGAGGCGCCTGCTGCGTCAGGCCATAAGCGTTCATCCGCTCGCTATAATAATGATAGCCTACGAATCCGCCGAGATTCCAAGTATTTGCGCGCAAGAACGAGTAGCCGAGGTCCGCGCTGGCGTAGAGATCCCGGCCGCGGTAGGTCGGGCTCAAGGTGTTGGAATAGGGATAGTTGTCGGGCGGAAAGTCTTCGTCGTTCATGTGCGCGCCAAAGAGATCGACGCCGCCGAAATAGCCTTTTGCGAAAACGCCCGAGATGTGGTCCACGCGGGCGAAGCTTTCAAGCGAAACGCCGGTCTGGTCAGGCCATGTCAGACGCGAGACCATCTGCGCGCCATTCAAGTTGCTGTAAAGATGCTCGCGAAATCGTCCGCTCGAAATGCCGAGGCGACCGCCGAATTCGCCGGTAAAGTCGCTGAGGATCGCGGGCGCGGGCGCCGACACGTCGCCGCCGCCTGTGTCGGCGAAACGGTAGTTCAAGCCGAATTTGGCGAGATTCTCATAACGGCGAACCGAAAAGCTGTTGAAGCTCGGATAGCCAGGGACGCTGAAGCCGATCGTCCGCGTTCCGAAATCATAATAATCATATTCGGCCTTGACCGACCAGTTGCCGCCGATGGCGTATTCGAGGCCGGCGCCGAGCGTCCATCCGAACAGGCCTGCGTTCCCTTGCGCCGGATTGGCCGGGAACGCGGTCGGATTATAGATGTCATATCGATCGCCGGCGAAGGCCATGCCGCCCTTCGCATAGGCCAGCACACGCCCGAAGGCGTAGCCGAATCGGCCCGTGGCGCTGGCGAGCCAGTTGGTGCTGACATGACAGGGATCGCCGGACCCGCGCTGATATGGGTCGGTCTTTGGGGCCTCCAGCCCGACAGTTCCGCCGCATACCGCATATCCATCAAGCGGACCGAAGGAGGCGTCCGCTTCAAGCCCAAGGACATAGGCGCCGAACTGGCGATTGTAGCCGAGCTGCAGACCGCCAAGGAGGCCGTTCTGCTGACCTTTGCCCGCAACGTCGGGCGGAACGCCCTGGCCTCGCTCGGAGGCGAAATAGCCAGTCGGACTGCTCCAGGACGCCGAACCCGCTGCTATCGCGCCTTGAATGCCCCCATAGACGCCGTCCCAATTCACGCCCGTCGCCGCGGGGACGGCGAGATCGGCGGCGCTGGCCGCGGAAGCATGAAAACTGGCGATAAGCGTTGAAATCGTGACGGTAGCCACTCTGAAAATGTGTTTTTGCATCATAATCAGGACCAATGAATCGAGAATGGGGTGCGTACTAATGGACAATAGCGTTCACCCATTCATCGCCATGCGCAATCCGCAACATGGTCAGGCGCGCGAATTGGCCGCCGGCATGGCAAATTAGCAACATTCGCGAATGATAGAACCTTGCCGCGCGTCAAACGGAGGCGCCGCTCGATCGTCCCGGATCGCGGCGCCGCGAGGGTTCCCGGCCCCCGAAAATCAGGCTCGCCATTTCGATCGGCGCCGCTTATCTATCTGATGGACGTCTGGCGGTTTCATCGCGGGATCGTCGTCGTCCATCTTGTCCAGCTCCGGCCTTGAACCGGACGTTTGGGAGAAAACCATGTTCATCGAGACCGAAACGACCCCCAATCCCTCCACTTTGAAGTTCTTGCCGGGACGTCCCGTCATGACCTCCGGCACACTCGACATTCGCGAGGCGGATGGGGCGCGGCAGTCGCCCCTCGCCGAGTCCCTATTCGCGCTGGATGGCGTCCGCGGCGTCTTCTTCGGCTCCGACTTCGTCTCGGTGACGAATGCGGGGACCGACTGGCGTGAACTGAAGCCAACCGTCCTCGGCGCCATCATGGAGCATTTCATGTCCGGCGCGCCGCTCCTCAATGAGGCGGCCGTCGCCACGACGCCGGACGCCGATGGCGCGGAGTTTTTCGCCGAAAGCGACGCGGAGACGGTCGCGACGATCAAGCAGTTGATCGAATCGCATGTGCGCCCCGCCGTCGCGGGCGATGGCGGCGACATTAAATTCCGCGGCTTTCGCGACGGCACCGTCTTTCTCGCCCTGAAAGGCTCGTGTTCGGGCTGCCCGTCCTCGACTGCGACGCTGAAACACGGCATTCAGAACTTGCTCAAACATTATGTGCCGGATGTCCACGCCGTCGAACAGATCTGAACTGAAGCGGCTCCTGAAGCCCGCGCGCGAAGCCGGATTTGCGGCGTGAAGATCCTTGCGATCGATACGGCGCTGGGCGCGGTTTCCGCCTGCGTGCTTGATGATGAAGATGTTGACGCCGAATCGGTCGAGAGCATCGTCATGGAGCGCGGCCACGCCGAGGCGCTGGCGCCGTTGATCGACCGCGTCGTGTCCCGCGTCGAGGGCGGTTTTTCGGCGCTGTCGCGGGTCGCGGTGACCGTCGGCCCCGGCTCATTCACCGGCCTCAGGGTTGGCATCGCGGCGGCGCGCGGCGTCGGCATCGCCTGCGACATTCCCGTCGTCGGCGTCTCGACGCTCGCCGCGCTCGCGGCGCCCCTGATCCTGGAGAAAAGCCCCGACTTCGTCGCGAGCGCGATTGACGCCCGCCACGGCAATGTCTTCATCGCCGCCTTCGCGCCGGACGGGCGAACCGTGGTCGAGCCGCATATAGCGACGGCGCGCGAAGCCGCCCGCGCGCTTCGCGCCGGCCGGGTCCGGCTCGTCGGCTCGGGCGCGGCGCTGGTCGCGCGGGAGGCGGCCAATGCCGGCGTCAGCGTCGAAATCGACGATGAGAACCCCGTTCCGGACATTGTTTTCGTCGCCCGGCTCGGACTCCTCGCCGATCCGCTGCTGGCGCCGCCGCGCCCGCTCTATCTGAAGGCCCCCGACGCCAAGCCGCAAACCACCTCGCTGCAATCCGCCAGCGCCTTGAATCCTTTGCAAAATCCTGCGCAAGATCCACAGACGCCCCTGACCGACGAGCAAAACCCTCCACCCGTAAGCCCATGATCCAGATCAGGCCGTTCGCCAGAGCGCCCGCGCCAGCCTGTCGTCCCATCGGCTCCGAGCGGAGCGCCGAATGCGCGCTGATCCACGCCTCGAGCTTCGCGCACCCTTGGGATGAAGCCGATTTCGAACAGCTCCTCACCAGCCCGGAAATCGTCGCTGCGGGCGCGATCGACATCCGGGACGAGATGCTCGCAGGCTTCGTCCTGTCGCGCGTCGCCCTCGACGAAGCCGAAATCCTGACCATCGCCGTCGCCGCCGAGCGCAGGCGGCGCGGCGTCGGCGCGACGCTGCTGGCGACGCATTTGCGCGCCCTCGCCGCGCGGGACGTCAGACGGCTATTCCTTGAGGTCGATGCGGCGAATTTCGCGGCGCAGGCGCTCTACGTGGGGCGCGGCTTCTATCAGGTCGCCGAGCGCAAGGCCTATTACCGCAAGAGCGATTCACCGCCCGCGAGCGCCCTCGTCATGCGGCTGGACTTGCCAGGGCGAAGCTGACAAAAGACCGGCTTTGCTAAATTCAGGACATTGCTCTGGCGTCATAACGCCTTAGAATAAGCGTGCGAGGCTTAAGGTCTCGAAGATCGCGGGGATGATGTCTCAGTTCGATAATGTGACGATGGCGGCTGACGAGGCGACCGATTGCGGCTTTGGCGAAAGCGCCCCGGCGCCTCGCGCGCGCAAGCTCTTCGTGCAGTCGTTCGGCTGCCAGATGAACGTCTATGACGCCCAGCGCATGACCGACCTCCTCGGCGCTGAAGGCTATGTCGAGGCGCCCGCCGCGGCGGAGGCTGATCTCGTCATTCTGAATACCTGCCACATCCGCGAACGCGCTTCCGAGAAGATCTTTTCTGAACTCGGGCGCCTGCGCGAACTGAAAATTGAGCGGGCGCAGGCCGGCGCGGCGACGCAAATCGTCGTCGCGGGATGCGTCGCCCAGGCCGAAGGCGCTGAAATCTATCGCCGCCAGAGCGCCGTCGACGTCGTCGTCGGCCCGCAAAGCTATCATCGCCTGCCCGAACTGCTGCGCCGCGCCGAGCGCGAAAATCGCGTCCTCGACACCGATTTCCCGGCCGAGGACAAATTCGATTTCCTCGGCCTGCCCGCGCCGCATCAGATCCGCAAGCGCGGCGTCAGCGCCTTCGTCACCGTGCAGGAAGGCTGCGACAAGTTCTGCACCTTCTGCGTCGTGCCCTATACGCGCGGCGCGGAAATGTCGCGGCCGCTTGGCGCCATCGTCGGCGAGGTCGCGGCTCTTGCGGCGGCGGGCGTGCGCGAGATCACCCTGCTCGGCCAGAACGTCAACGCCTGGCACGGCGACGCGGATGGAAGCCCCGCCTCGCTGGCGCGGCTCTGCGCGGCGGTCGCGGACGTGCCGGGCGTAGCGCGGGTGCGCTACACGACGAGCCATCCAAACGACATGGATGACGCCCTGATCGAAGCGCATCGCTCGCAGGCCGCGCTGATGCCCTTCCTGCATCTGCCGGTGCAGTCGGGCTCGGACAAAATCCTCGCCGCGATGAACCGCAGGCACACCAGCGCGGCCTATATCGCGCTCATTGAAAAAATCCGCGCCGCGCGGCCCGACATCGCGCTCTCCTCGGATTTCATCGTCGGATTTCCCGGCGAGAGCGAGGAAGATTTCGCGCGGACGCTGGCTCTGATCGAGGAAACCCGCTTCGCCAGCGCCTTCTCCTTCAAATATTCGGCGCGCCCCGGCACGCCCGCGGCGGATAGCGCGCAACAGGTTGAAGAGGCGGTCAAAACCGAGCGTCTCGCGCGGCTGCAGGCGCTGATCGAAAGCCAGCGTCAGGCGTTCAACCGCGCCATGGTCGGCCGCACCGTCGACATCCTCATCGAGAAGCGCGGCCGTCACGCCGGCCAGATCGCCGGCAAAACGCCCTATCTCCAGCCCGTCCAGATCGATGGCGACGCCAGCCTCATCGGCTCCGTCGTCGCGGTCGAGATCGTCGCGACGGGAGCCAATTCCCTGTTCGGGCGACTTGCCCAATCCCGGCCAGAGCCCGTCCAGACCATGCGAGGATCCGTTTGAAACCGTCAGATCGTCCTGTCTCGCTCCCAAGACCCGAGCTCAAGCGCCCGCCAAGCGAGGCCGACAGCGTCGAGATCAACCTCTCCTTCGACGATAATCGTTACGCCTCCCTGGTGTTTGGCCATTACGATCAAAATCTCGCCAAGCTGGAGCGCCGGCTCGGAATCATCGCCAACGCCAACGGCAATCTCGTCACCATCAAGGGGTCTCGGGACGCCTGCGAGCACGCCCGGCTGGTGCTCGAAAATCTCTATGGGCGGGTGAAGCTCGGCCAGCCGGTCACGCTCGGCGACGTCGACGGCGCCATCCAGGAAGGCGCGCTGCAGGGTTCGCTGTTTCCCAAGGAAACGGAGGCGGGACGCATCGCCTTCGAGCAGATCGGCACGCGTCGGCGCGGGCCGGTGCGGGCGCGAAACGCCGCGCAGGATCTTTACCTGCGCACCCTGAAACGCCACGAACTGGTGTTCGCCGAAGGCCCCGCCGGCACCGGCAAGACCTGGCTCGCCGTCGGCTACGCCGTGCTGCTGCTCGAACAGGGCGCCGTCGAGCGCCTGATCCTGTCGCGTCCCGCCGTCGAGGCCGGCGAGCGGCTCGGCTTCCTGCCCGGCGACATGCGCGACAAGGTCGATCCCTATCTCAGGCCGATCTTCGACGCCCTCGCCGATTTCATGGACCCCCGCATGCTGGAGCGCGGCATGCAGACGGGCATGATCGAGGTCGCGCCCCTGGCCTTCATGCGCGGGCGGACCTTGAGCAACGCCTGCGTCCTGCTTGACGAGGCGCAGAATGCGACGTCCGTGCAGATGAAGATGTTCCTGACCCGCCTTGGCGAAGGCTCCCGCATGATCGTCACTGGCGACCCTTCGCAAACGGATCTGCCGATCGGACAGAAATCGGGCCTGAGCGAAGCCATCCAGCTGCTCTCCGGGCTTGAGGGCATCGGCCATGTCGTATTCAAGGAGGGCGACGTCGTCCGCCACGATCTGGTGCGGCGCATCGTCGGCGCGTACGAACACGCCCATGCGCGTCCCTTGCGCGCGGACGAAGCGCGCCCTTCGCGCACGGAAGACGCGCGCCCCGCACGCGGGGACGAATCGCGCCCGGACCTGAAGGCGCGATGAAGCCGGTGATCGACATTGCGATCGAAACGGAGGCGTGGGAGGCCTTTGAGGATCCCGCCGGCCTCGCCGAGAGCGTGATCGGCCAGAGCATCAGCCAGAGCGGCGTCCGGATCGCCGACGGCGCCGAAATCAGCATCGTTCTCTGCGACGACGCCTTTATCGCGGAGTTGAACCGAAAATGGCGCCAGATCGACAAGCCGACCAATGTGCTGTCCTTTCCAAGCGGCGGCCCGATCGCCTCGACCCCGGTCCTCGGCGACATCGTGATCGCCTTCGAAACGACAGCGCGGGAGGCCGCCGAGGCGGATAAGCCGCTGCGCGATCACGTTGCGCATCTTCTGGCGCACGGCTTTCTGCATTTGATAGGCTATGATCACATCGCCGACGCCGATGCGGAGACGATGGAAGCGCTCGAGCGCGCCGTGCTGGCGCGGCTCGGGATCGGCGACCCTTACGCCGCGCCGCCAGCGCAGGCCCGGAAGTGACGACGACCATGAGCGAACGCGAGAGCCCGGCGACGGGCGAGTCTGGATCGGAGCGGGCGGGCGCCGCCAGGCCGAGTCTGTTCGACCGCCTGCGCGCCGTGTTCGGCCTCGGCGGCGCCTCGATCCGCGACGACATTCAGGACGCGCTCGCCGATTCGTCGACGGAGGTCGACGTCTCGCAGCAAGAACGCACCATGCTGAAGAACGTCCTCGCCCTGCATGAGGTCCGCGTCGAGGACGTCATGGTTCCGCGCGCGGACATCGTCGCCGTCGCGCTCGACTCGAGCCTCGTCGACGTGCTGCGGACTTTTCGCACGGCGGGCCATTCGCGCCTGCCGGTGCATGGCGACACGCTCGACGATCCGCGCGGCATGATCCACATCCGTGATCTCGTCGCCTATCTCACCGCCTCCATTCCCGACGCGCCCGAGGTCGAATCCCCGCCCGACGCGGCGGCCCCGAGAGCGGCTCCGAGGGCGCCCGATCCGGCCGCCTCCAAGCTTTTCGCCGATCTCGACGTTCCTCTTTCGGAAGCGAATATCCTGCGTCCGGTGCTATACGCGCCGCCGTCGATGCCGGCGCTCGACCTCCTCGTCAAGATGCAGGCGACGCGCACGCATATGGCGCTCGTCATCGACGAGTACGGCGGGACCGATGGCCTCGCCTCGATCGAAGACATCGTCGAAATGATCGTTGGCGACATCGAGGACGAGCACGACCTCGACGAAAGCCCCGAAATCGCAACCAGCGGCGATGGCGTCTTCATCGTCGATGCGCGCGCCAGCCTTGAGGATGTATCGCTGGCGATTGACGCCGATCTCACCGCGATCAGCGACGCCGAGGAGGTCGACACGATCGGCGGCCTGATCACGACGCTCGCCGGCCATGTCCCGGTGCGCGGCGAAATCATCGTCGAAGGCGGTCTCGAATTTGAAATTCTCGACGCCGATCCGCGCCGGGTGAAGCGGATCCGGATCCGCCTCGGCGTCAAGGACGCGCCGGAAAAGAGTGAGCAGGGGGACGCGCCGCCAGCGGGAGACGCCGCGAAAGCGCATTGACGGATCGCCCACGCGCCATGTTCATTCGGCTCGCCGCCGCGATTGTCGCCGCCGCCGGCTGGCGACGCCGCCTGATCGCCCTCGCCGCCGGCGCCGCCGGAGCGCTCGCCATGGCGCCCATCGACTTCTGGCCGGCGCTCGCCATCCCCATGACAGCCGCCGTCTGGCTGATCGACGGCGCCGGCGATCCAGCCCCGAAGAAGACCGCACCCGGCGCTTCCTTACGCGACTGGCGCCAGCCGCGCCTCTGGGCGTCCGCGCGCCGCGCCTTCGCGGCTGGCTGGTGGTGGGGCTTTGGCTATTTCCTCGCCGGCCTCTGGTGGCTCGGGGCGGCGTTCTTCGCCGATGGCGGCGAATATCTCTACGCCCTGCCTCTCGGCGTCTTCGGACTGCCCGCCGCCTTGGCGATTTATCCGGCCTTCGGCTTCATGCTGGCGCGCCTGTTCTGGACGCCGGGACCGGCGCGCGTCCTCGTCTTCGCGGCGGCGTTGACCTTGACCGAATGGCTGCGCGGCAATCTTTTCACCGGCTTCCCGTGGAACGCCTTCGGCATGGCGCTCGGCGGCAATCTCGTTGCGGCGCAATTCGCCTCCCTGATCGGGCTCTACGGCCTGACGCTGGCCGCGATCCTGATATTTTCGGCGCCAGCGACGCTCGTTTGCGAACGTCTGTCGGCGCGCGCTCTCGCGCCGGCCGGCGCTGCGGCCCTCGCGCTCGCCGCCATCTTCGTCTTCGGCGCGATCCGGCTGGCGGGTCCAAAGGATGGCTTTGTCCCCGGCGTCACGCTCAAGATCATGCAGCCCAATCTGGCGCAGGACGAGAAATTCAGCCCAGCCTACAAGGACGAAATTCTCGGCGGCTATCTCAAACTTTCGGACCTCGATGCGGATGCGGGCTCAAACGACGTCACCGCTGTCATCTGGCCTGAATCGGCGTTTCCCTTCATCCTGTCGCGCGACGCCGGCGCGATGGGACAAATCGCGGCGGCGCTGCCGCCCGGCTCCTTTCTCATCACCGGCGCCGCCCGGGTGGAGGAGGATCCCGCAAGCGCCGGCCTCGCGGAGCCCGCGTGGCAGCTGGCCAATCCGGTGTTCTTCAACGCCGTGCAGGTTATCGCCAGCGGCGGCCTGATCCTCGACACATATGACAAGGTCCATCTTGTGCCGTTCGGGGAATATCTGCCGGCGGAATCCACGCTCTCCCGCGTGGGGCTGCATCACTTCGTTCATATTCCCGGCGGTTTTGAACCGGGAGCGATGCGCAGGACGCTGACAGCGCCGGGATTGCCTCCGATCGCGCCGCTGATCTGCTATGAGGCCATTTTTCCGGGAGAAGCGCTGCCGCAGGAGCCGGGCGCGCCGCGTCCGGGACTGATGCTGAACGTCACCGACGACGGCTGGTTCGGACTGACGGCCGGTCCCTACCAACATTTCGCGCAAGCGCGGCTGCGCGCGATCGAGCAGGGATTGCCGTTGGTGCGGGCGGCGAACACGGGGATTTCGGCGATCGTCGACCCGTACGGACGGATTCTGGAGCGCTTGCCGCTTGGCGCGGCGGGCCTCCTCAAAGGATCGCTGCCGCAGCCCATCGCAGCGCCGGTTTTCGCCCGCGCGCCATTTCTGATGACGTTCCTGCCCTGGCTCGCGATCGTCGTAGCCGCGGCGGCTTTGCGACGGTCGATCGTCACACAGCGGCCCGGGCACTTGACCGCGCCGCTGAATGACGCTTAAAAAATTTTGATTTTCGTCATTGACGCGCGAATTGTTTCATTTTCAGTGGATGACTGTCAAAAAACTTGAGTCGCCAAGGCACTCGTCGATTCTGCTATAATCGCCTGAAAAAAATGATTCATCTTATGACTAGGTGAGGACATGAACGATCAAGCCATTGCAATGGAAAAAATCAAGAAAACCCCCAATCCTATCGATCGCTATGTCGGCAGCCGGGTGCGCATGCGGCGCGTGATTTTGGGCATGAGCCAGGAGAAGCTCGGCGAAGCGCTTGGCCTGACATTCCAGCAGGTTCAAAAATATGAGAAGGGCGCCAACCGGATCGGCGCCAGCAGGCTTCAGCAGATATCGCGGACGCTCGACGTTCCGCCAGCCTTCTTCTTCGAGGGCGCTCCAGCTTTCGAGGCGTCGGCGGGGCAGCCGCCAAGCCGCCTTGGCGTCGCCGAGGATTCGAACACGAGCTATGTCGCCGATTTCCTGTCCTCGGCCGAGGGGCTTCACCTCAACATGGCCTTCGCGCGCATTCACGATCCAAAAGTCCGCAAGCGAATCGTCGATCTCGTTCTGGCGCTCGCCGGCGACGATGTCGGCGTCGATCTGGCGCGACGCCCTGATGGGGATGATCCGGGGAACTGATGCGTTCGCTCTAACGAACGTAACAGGCCATTTCGCTTGACAAAACGAACGCAATATTGAAGTTCTGGCCCTTTCACGGGCCCGGCGCAGCGACCCCGCGTGGCCTTTCCCGCACTCGCAAACGGAGGCCGCCATGGCGCGCGACAGCTATCTTTTTACAAGCGAATCCGTCGGCGAGGGACATCCCGACAAGGTTTGCGATCGGATTTCCGATGAAATCGTCGATCTGTTCTTCCGCGAAGGCGCCAAGGCGGGCGTCGATCCATACCAGATCCGCGTCGCCGCCGAGACTCTGGCGACGACCAATCGCGTCGTGATCGCCGGCGAAGTGCGCGGCCCGCACATCGAACACGCCGCCATCGAGGCCGCCGCCCGCGCGGCGATCAAGGACATCGGCTACGAGCAGGAAGGCTTTCACTGGCGCCACGCCCAGGTCGAGATCCTTCTGCATGAACAGTCGGCCGACATCGCTCAGGGCGTCGACGCGGCCGGCAACAAGGACGAAGGCGCGGGCGACCAGGGCATCATGTTTGGCTACGCCTGCCGCGAAACGCCCGAATTGATGCCGGCGCCGCTCTATTACGCCCACAAAATTCTC